>ERZ808277.78-NODE-78-length-53447-cov-19.823101_pt1 | contig 53447 bp, 56 predicted proteins | sample MGYA00521240_ERZ808277 | MGnify/ENA primary metagenome ERZ808277 (study PRJEB31516, sample SAMN03275599) | gut metagenome | biome: mammalia-associated habitat; material: feces | host: Papio cynocephalus | place: Kenya | collected 2012-07-17 ... | reverse complement strand
AATACCCAACGCACCTTGTTGGATAGACAATAAACTTAACAAAATTGAACAGGAGGAACTTCTATGAACGAATTTTTTGCTAATGTCGGTAACTGGTTTATCGAGAACAAAGATGCAATCTTGTTATGGTTGCAAGGTCTTTGTACAAGTGGTACGGTAGGTGTCATTATCAACTTGATACTTACTAACCGCAAAGTCAAAGCAAACACTGTGTCTAATGCAGACCTACTCCAAGCATTGCCTATTGTAGGTGAGTCCAAGAAATCTATGGATGCTCTTGTAGAACGCATTGACAAACTTGAGGCTGACAATCGAGAATTACAAGAACAGAACACTGTACGTTACACAGAGATACAGAACAGTATCGATAGTCTGTTGAACAAAGTTAACGCTCTTGTAGAAACGGAGTCTGTTAAGTCGCAAACAATTAAGGATGAAACTATTCGTACGACTGTTGGAAATGTACTTACTAATGCGAAGTACAATGAAACACAGACACGTGCAAGATTGCTTGAAACGATTGCAACGCTGAAAAAGAAACTTGAAGAGAAAAACGTCACCGATAGTGAACAAATCAAAGAGGCTCTTGCAGCGGCACAAGCACTTATCCAACCTGTTACAGAGGCTGTTCACACAGTTGTACCTAGGGGGTAATACCTATGAAACCTGTAGCGAAATATAACACTTGTAAAGCGTTGTCCACGGTCTTAACCGTGGGCACGCCCATCGCTACAATGGCTTGTTGTGGCGATATGTTTGTACACAGGTCTGACACGGCACTCTCGGCAGCGGCAGTATTCGCATTTCTGCTATCAATGCTATTTGTAAAAGACAAGATACTTGACTTCATTAAAGCACCCAGTGCACTAATTGTATCAATCATAGGCTTTGTCTTTTGTGTAGTAGTTGGTAACATTATTGATACTTTGCGAATAGTGTTCGGAGTAACAATGTTAGCGTGTATCACTGATGAACTGACGTTCAAGAGAATGTATAACGCAGTGATTTATGGTTTGCCTGAGGACTACAAACAATATGCAAAATTCGGCTTTTTGTTCACTCATTCGTCTACATTGTTGCCGGAGGAGGTAACAGATGACCAATCCAATAAGTAAGCCGGAAGTACTTACAGACGCAAAAGGTAAGGTTGTGACAATGGCACGTAACAAGATATTCGACTTGATAGGTATATCGGTAGTACTTGTAATGTTTTTTGTAGGACTGGGAGCATTGAAGATTATCGACTTTACCTTAGAGTCGCTGGTGAACTTCATTGTAAGTTTTATACCGTTCTATCTTGCTACAATGTTGTTGAACACGAACTATTACACAAAGGGTAGTTACAAAGGCAAAGAGAGTACCGTGTATGTCAACTCTATGAAGTCGTACAGTGAAATTGTGGACTCGCTTAATGGTGACCAACAGTTAAAACTGAACGATTTTGTAGACTGGTACAATGCAGAATCGCTTAAATACTTGCAAACGTCAATACTTAAACGAGTGAGTATTAGTTATGAGCGATTTGCGACGTTTACTACCGACAAGGATGGTAAAGAATTACCGCCATTGCAGACGTACGATTTTAAGCAACTTGTAGCGATGTTTAACCCTTATGTTGCAAAGCATATTGAGCAGGCTAAACACGCGAGAGTGAAACGTATTAGTACGAACATCTTGTTAAGTAACGTACAGAGTGCAGACCCTACTGACATAGGTAAAGGCGAGGCGCAATTACGTAAAATGCGGTTGGGTATGACTGGTGTAATGTCTTTTGTATCTGTTGTAGCTTTGAGCCTGATAGGCTTCAAAGACATAATGGAGTGGGGTTGGGTAGCAGCATTTGTCACATTGTTCAAGATGGTATACATCTTTGCAAGGTCATATCAAATGTACTTCCACGCTTATGACGACATTACAGTATCTGTTGTGAACCATATTGCAAGAAAGACTGACATACTTAAACAATTTCAGAGTTGGTACACAGAAAATTTTAGTAAAGAATAGGTAACTTTTGACGGCATTTCTGCATATAATATTATTGTAAAGACTGCAAAACGGGTAACGTCCGAACCTCGTCTAAAAACGTTGTTGGAGGAAGGTAGAAATGCCGCCTAAAGGTGACTTTGATTTCACTGCCGAAGAATTGGACGCATTATTTGGCACTGAGTCGCAGGAAACACCGCCTGCAGAGAGTAACAATGCGACCGAGCAACAGACTCCACCTACCGAGCCGCAAGCCAATACGACTACAACATCCGTAGAAGATACTGTAGAAACGACAAAGGCATTTGCAAGAAGGTTAAGTGAGAGAACCTCGAAAGCAGTAGCCGAGGAACGTGAAGCTATTGCACATAAACTAGGGTACCAAAGCTACGACGATATGATGAAAACTACAGAGAATAGACGTCTTGAAGATAGTGGCTTAGACCCGGCAATTGCAGCTCCAGTAATTAACCAACTTGTGGAAGAACGATTAAAGAATATGCCACAAATGCAAGAACTTGCGGAACTCAGAGCGCTCAAAGTACAAGAGTATGGCAAGCAACAACTTGCAGAAATTACGAAGTTGACAGATGGTAAGATTACAAAACTAGACCAATTACCGAAAGAAGTAATTGATATTTGGAAGCAGACTGGTGACCTTAAAAAAGCGTACCTCCAAGTTGAAGGAGAGAATTTGATAATGGCAGCAAGGCGCACGCAGTCGCAAGGTAGTGTTACCCATATGGCAACTCCGCAATCAGGTGTTTCGTCGATACCCACGGATAGAAGGTTACTTACTGAGGAAGAAAAAAGAGTTTGGAAGTTGTTCAACCCGCAAATGACGGATGAAGAACTCAACAAACAAACAACTAAAAAATAATAATCAGGAGGTAACACTTTATGCCTTACAAAGGTGAGTTTAAGACTGCTTATTTGCAGAGAGAAATTCCCGTTGACGCAGCAGTGATGCACGGCGATGGCCTGATGGTTGGTAATCTTGTAAAACTTGTAGGAGCAACCGCGAATACAGTTCCTTACATTGTAGCCGCTACAGGCAATAACGAAGCCGCCGCACTGGCTGATGCGACCCATATCATCGCACAATCTGATATGACTTTGGAATACGGACACGTTCCCGTAGAAGTACAAGACTATCGTTACAAGAAAACAGTTGCTTGCACGGTTGTACCAGGTACAGCAGGTGCAGCGTTCCTTGGCGTTGTTGCTACCACGGCAGGCATTGATGCCGCTGTAGGTGGAGTTGCTAAGGTTAATGACTGTGTGTATGTAACAGCTGATGGTAAAGTTTACAAGTGCACTGCTGCTAAAACTTCGAGTGCTGCAAGTACTTGGGCAGCTGATGCTAATGCTACCGTCGGTATTAAGAAAGTCGCTTTGTTTGCTCTTATCAACAAAGACGACGTAATTGTAAAAGCTTAATGGAGGTAAATTATGGGAGTAATAATCAATATTGATAAAGCTCTTGAACAACACGCTACCTATAACGTGTTGCGTGAACCTCTTAACCAAATGTTGACTTATCAGCAAGAAGCTTGGGAACGTTCTAACCCTATTGACCTTTTGTTCAACAGAGCATCGATGGACCGTTTCCAAAAGACCTTTGCAAGCACGATTGGTTTTGACCACGCGTTCAAAGAGACTAACGACTATGCAGTAGCACCTATTTTCAACACTGCTGAAGGTTTCAGTGCTACATATCGTACGAGAACCTTCCAAGGTGGTTTCATTATCACCCAGCAAACAATGGAAGATGGCGAACTTGGTTTTGCAAAAGACAATGCAACAGCATTTATGACCCGTTGGCACGGTGACATTGTTGAATACTGTATGGCATCTATTGCAGGCGGCTTCGGCAAAGCGTATGAATGGGGTTACGACAGTGAGAACAAGACACGCCTTAAGCTCGACAGTGCAGACACTGTGGACGGCGACGTGATGAACGCTAACAAAGTTCCTCTGTTCTCTAATGCTCACACTATTGTAGCACGTGACCCTGATACAGACAGTCTTGCTAATGATGCTGCAATTACCGCTATGAACACCGCAGGTTCTCGTAAACAATCCAACTTGTTCTACGCTGACCTTAAGCTCGGCGGTGACGATATGGGTCAAATTGCTAAACTTGCTGACGTTATCAACCAAGTTATTACCTATATGGAAAACTTGCGTGACGACAATGGCAAGCGTGCAGGCGTTATCGGTGCTAAGACAATTGTAACCGGCAATGACCCCAGACTTAAGGGATACATTGAGGCTGCATTGAAGAATGACACCTTTGGACCCGGTTATGGCTTGAACCCTGCTATGGGACGTGCAACCCTTGAAACGACTCCTTACTTGATGGACATCCCTCAATGTAAAGTTATCAATGGTTGCTGCCAAGGTTTCTTCATCATCGACAAGAGCTACAATGCTGCTAACCACGGCCTTGAACTTACCGAACGTATTCCTCTTACACTGAATGTAAGTGAAAAGAAAAACCCGTACGGTATCTCATATGACGGACGTCAACGTTTCGACGTTAACGTAGCTACTTGGAGAGGTATTGCTTACGTGTATGTAGGAACACCTGCTGGTAATGGTGAAAATGGTTGGGACAAGTTGGCTAACTTCACAAAAGTAGAACCCGTTGCTACGATTGTTAAGGAAGTTCACGTTATGAACCCGACATCCGACCCCGTTAACACGAAGGCAGTTCAATAGTCTTGTAGTAATTGAGAGGCTCATCTTCACGAGTGGGCCTCTTATTTATTATGATAATCTTTATTTTAGAGAATTTTAATATATAATATTATCGATTTATATTCTTCCTCGATAGAATATTAAGGCCAATAATATTATATATTAAAATTAAAAGGAGGATAGTATGTATACTTGGGGTTATATTAAGGACTGCGCACTTGCAAAGCTTGATTTGAACAAATACGAAGTGTACGATGAGCAAGTTAACACTGTTGTGAGCAGATTTCCTTTCTATGCTAATGAGGCAATGACACAAATTTGTTCAGCAGTGAAACCTAATTACAAATTTGCAGACTTTGTAATCACTACTGACCTTGTAGGTATACCACAGACAATGCCGGATGACTTCATTTGTTTTGGTGAGGACCGTTCTACAATGGATGTTACGGACCATTGTGGACATACTTTCAAGAACATTGAGGCACACGACGATGACTACGTTGTAAGAGGCTATAATCAGGTCGTATTCTACCACGAGGCAACTTACCACATTGCATATAATGCGAGATGGTTTACATTTACTGATAGCGTAGATGACAATGAGATGGTTACTGCACCTAATGACGTACTTGATTGTATACCTTCATACATTGCACATCAATGTTACAAGATTGATGATGATGTGAAAGCACAAATATTCCGTGATGAGTACGAGATGGCTTTAGCACGCGTTAATAATAATGTAGCATTTGAACCTAAAACCATTAAAATTGGTGGAGGATGGGACTAATGACACGTACAATAAACCGACAACCGTGGACCGTACGTAGTATTGACTATGACGATACAGGGTACAAGTATTTTGGTTACAGCGATTGGAAGGGAAAATGTACGAACAAGAACTTTATCGGTGTAGACCAAGAGACGTTCGAGGACTGTTCCAATGTATACGTAGACCGTGATAGTGTATTACGTAGTAGACCTGCGTTAAAAAAGAACGCAGAACTTAGCAAAGGCAATACTTTGAAATTGTATACATTTGGTCCGTGGAGAGTGTACAAATTGGGTAACCCTGCTTGGAGTGCTTGTAAAATAGTATTTACTAATGATGTACTTACATTGGAGACGAGCTCAGATGTACCAGTAGACTGTAAAGTAGTTCTTGCAGACGAGAAAATCTTTGTATTCGCGGATAATTATGCAAAATATGTAGATACAGCAGTTACTCCATTGGCATACAAAGATGCTACTGACCTTGTATATTCGCCAGTTACAAAAGTATTTACCACATCAGGCGAACAAGTCGGTGAAAGTCCTAACTTATGGGGTAAGACACATCGTGAACGTTATATCTGGAACCGTAAAGCACCTGTGGACTTAACCAATCTTGTAAGTAAGAAAGTTACTGTACAGATTGGCGAAAATGGCGAGCAAGAAGTTATAGATGAATTTACGAAGTACCAAGAATATACTATCGCTAAAAAATTGTATACTGGTTTAGATACTTCGTATTTATACTATCCAATAAAAACAGTAGGTTCAGATGGTACAATTACAAGAGTAGCAAACAAAGAAGCTCTTGTAATGATGGATGTATCAAACCGAAACTCTATTATACGTGCAAAGAATGTTCCTAAAACTGTAAGTGGTGTTAGTTATAGATATTATGAAGTAGAATATTCTGTTGACGGTGTAACATTTAACAAGCTTGGTGAAATGCCTTGGGATAGTAACAAACCATATAATTGTTACAATATACCACGTTTCAGTGAAGATGGCACCATTGTGTATGTATATACCTCAGCCGGGTTATATGCAGTAAGTGTTTTATCAGATAGCACCGATGGTAGTTACAGGTATACTGATTGGACCAACCTTTGTACAGAATATAGTATAAGCTCAAATATTGTATTCACTGAATATGGTAATGCATATGTAAATACTTATAATAATTTTTCAGTATTCACAGGTATTGCTTCCACGACAGATACGGCATACGCATTGTTTATGGTGCAAGAAGGTACATTAGTATCAAAAGCCGGATATTTAACTACTGATAATATTGCAGTACTTGGACAAAGACATACACAATTGTTAAGTAACACCGCTAATACAATTGTTTGTACTACCGATGTGGTTGATGGCAATTCATCAATTGTATCACAATATGTGTTTATGATACACAGTACGACTGGTAATTCTCCGTCATATAATTATTTAACATATGCAAGGGGCACAAGTGTAGATGCACGATATGCGGCATTAACAAAGGTTGCTATGTACAATGGAATATATATGTACGCAGCAGTGGCTAATGAAGACCACGTTAGACTGTTTGGTTATGTTACAAGTGGAGTAACACCGACTTGGAGTGATGAGAAAATCTTTGTTACTGCAGAAGGTCCTATTAAGGCAGAAAGTGCATCGTCTATACTAATGGCAGATGATTATGTGTATGACAAAACAGAGATAGTACTTGATAGTACATATGCTATTGCAGTTAAGAATTACTATTTGTATTACGGTTTGTATAATAGTACGACACAGACAATCGATGTTTATACAACATACTTTGCAGACAATGTATGGTTTACAGAGACGGTACAAGACAGAGCTAATATTGACTATCGTTTCGATAGTGAGGCAGAGTTATCACAATATTACATAAGCAAGGGAAAGTCTGTATATATTACGTCAAAAGGTGCATATACTAATAATGATTTTGACTGGTATTTTCCTGAGGAATATAAAAAAGATTTTGATTATGAAGTGACAGGCTTACACCCTATATCGACTACTGAAGTTGCTGTATTCACTCAGGATAGCATCTACTACATTGTACCAACAACGGTGACAATTAACGAGCAAGAACAAGTTGCTTACAACTACTATAAGTCACGTATACCGCTTGGTTGTAATAAAGGTTCGGATATTGTAACCTCATATGACGGTAAGTATACAATATTTAGTACTAAACGTGGTCTTGTGGCAATGGCATATCAAGACTTTGTAAACAGTACTGAACAAGCGTTAACCTTTTTGTCGGACAACATTAGCCAAGCTTACTTTGACTGGAACCAAGGTGCAATTAAACTTGCATTGTACAAGTACTGGTTAATTGTATACAGACTAGATACAGAGTACTCTTTTGTATATGATATGCGTAACGCATCGTGGTGGCCAATGCAATATGGCATTGTACAACAAGTTATCGAAGTCAACCAAAAACTTGTAGTATTGTCAAGGCATATAGTATATACGCCCGATACAGGTGATGATAACTACAAAGACGATTACTATGGTAATATTAAGTGGTCATTGTTAAGTCAAAAATTGCACTTCAATGCAATTAACTATTACAAGGCAGTTAACAATATCACATTGTCGTCAGTAATGACGTCATTACCGGACCCTGGTAACCCGTTCACTTGCAATATGCGAGTAACTACATATCGCAAGATTATGGATGGTACACAATTACCAGAGACAATGTCGTTCTATGTTGATATGATACGTACCTTTGTAAAGAAGTTGAACTACATTAAACTTGGACAATTCCAGTACGAACTATTGTCGGATGATGTTAATGCGCAACAAAAACCATTAAGTTTAACAAGTATTGTAATAAAGTATAAGACTACAGGGCAGGTGAGATAATGATTACTACAACAAGTGGATATAAGAAAGCACTCGAAGAGAGTGAACGCGATGTGTTTGGTAATTACACCTGGCGTCAAGCTGCAAGTAATATTGACTACCAAACACAACTTGCTGAAGCACAAGCACGGCAATTGTACGGTGAGGATGTAGCCACTGCTTACCAAGCAGCTACACAACAACGTCAAATGATAGGTGCCAGTGCATTAGGAGAAGGTACAAAAGCAAGACTTGAACAAAGTCTTGCAGATACTATGTCAGCAGCATATGACAAGTATATGTCTGATTATCAAAGCAATTTGTCGACTATTGCAACACAAGCTGAGAAAGCTTATGGAGAATTAGGAACTGCTCTTGAAGAACGTGCTGCAAACATGCAAGCATTCCAAGACGAGCACTATAAATATTTGCAATACTTGGATGAGTGGCGTCAAGAGAATGCGATGAGTGAAAGTGATTTAGAAGATTTCTTTGATTTGACTGGATGGGGTAAATATTACAAAGATACTCCGATGTATGATGCTCAAGGTAATCTGATAAACACTGAGAAACAGCTAAAGTCTTGGGAAGAGTTAACTACTCCAGTAAAAGACGAAATTACTGGCGAGTATATTTCATTCTATGATAACGAAGGTAACTTAACAAGAGCAGGACGTAACTTCTTTACTCAAATAGAGAATTACTACGGTAGTAAAGCACTTAAAGAAGGTGATACAAATATTCCTTCATTTGCTGCGTATTTGTATAAAGCTAATCCTGAGCTGTATGATTGGGCTAATACATATAACCCGTATAGTTATACACCTACCTCAACAGGTATAAGCGAGAACTTGGGAGCATTCAGACAGTTGTTAGGTATTCGTACTGATGCAGATGAATATCGTTTTATTGAATACTTTGGTGGTTTGAGTAAACCACAAATTGACAATGTATTCAATGATATGTACAGTAAACTTAATACCGATGAAATTACTATGGATAATGCTGTCGAGAGTTTCCAAGAAATTCGTGGTCTTGCAGAAAAGCTTGGTTTCACGGCAGATAATACAGACTGGGAAGCAGCAGAAGAACAAGTTAAAACTCTTGTAAATACTTACAGAGCAGACATTAGCGAAGCAGAAACGCAATATAATTTGATGGGTACAGCTAAAACTGCTGAGGCCGCATCGATAGCTACAGCAATGGTAGTAATTATTGCTGGCATAGCTGCCGCAGTACCATCCGGAGGGTCTTCTTTGTTAGGTACTGCCGCCGGAATTGGGTCACTTAGCACTGCGTTAGGAGCTACAGCTGCCGGGGTAGGTTTGGATGTGGCTTCGGATAATGCTAAAGCTTTGTATGAACAAGCTAAGTCATTGGCTGGTAAAACTGAAACTGAACTTAAAGATTTGTACCGCGGAATTATTACTTCTCTTGTTGCAGATGTACAGTCTAAGTACACTGATATGGCAATACGAGAGGGCGGAGTACTTGCATCTAAGGGCGCACAAATGACTGTAGGTAGTAGTTATACTGCTCTTGAAGATTGGGCAAAAGCTACTGATACTCCGCTCACGGACCAAGAGTTTGCTCGTATTAGTAATCAACTTGCACCTAACTCAAGTGACCGTAAAGATTACTATGTACAAGGTCTTGGTACCGGTCGTAACAATGATGACATTGATATTACTATAGGTAGTACTTCACGTGACCCTAAGACAGAGTTTGACCTGTTGTGTGGTAATGAAGTAACTAACGACCGTATTGTACAATATCTTAACAAGTATAGTACCGGTAATGCTAAGACTGCTCCGGCAAAAGGCAAACTTATTGTAGTTGCGAATAAGATGTATATCTATACTGCAAAAGGTTGGCGCAATGTAATACCTGATAATGACCCTGCTATGCTGGATAATGCAATAAACGCATTTTTGAAACAATAGCCAATTATTTTTAATATATAATAAATAGGGCCTTTATAAATACCTGATTGGCTATATAAAATTCATCTATTATATATTAAAATCAGTCAATGTTGGCTGATTTTAATATATGGTAAAGATATTTCAAGGGTATGGAGAATACCAAAGGAGTATATTATGGCAAAAAGCTATGTAACTGCTACACCAATAGGCTTAGGCGGTGTAGAAGCCGCTAAACAAAAGTTGAGCGGTAGCAAAATGTTTAGTGCAGATGATTGGAATAAATTTCTTGCACAAGGACGTATCGGAGAATACGTACAAACATTAACAGACTTTGAAAAGAACATTGATTACGAACAATTTGCAGCAGATTTGGGTAATGGTATAAAGTACTTAACTGGTGACCAAAAATTGTTAGCAATGGAAAATGCTTTGTATGGTAATAAAACTGATAAAGTTGAAAAGAGTAAAACAATTACGAATGAAGACGGCAGTACATTTGAGCAAAAGTATGAAACTACAGAACACGATTATGTGCAAAATTTATTGCAAAATCAAATAGCTTTTAATAAAGCAGACCAACTTGAAAAGGAACGCCTAAGTTTAAGAGAGTCCCGAGACAAAATTGGGGATGTATTTAAGGCTATTCCACAAGGCTTAGAAGAAGGTGTTGTATCATTAGTTGGCGATGTATACAACATTTTTGAAGGCATTTCTAGAGCAGTTGATACTGCTACAAAAATTGCATTATCTCCAAATAGTGTACACGAAAATGCTTTAGCCGAAATGGATAAAGCATTCAAATCCGCATTTACAGATACCGGCTGGGATGATACAGTAATCAAATTGCTACAAGACAACCTCTTTTTGTACGAAGAAGGTGATTATGCTACTGGCTTTGCTAGATACACATACTCTGCAGCAGAGTCATTTGGTCGCATTATACCCGGTATGATACTTAATGGTATCGGACAAATTTCAGGTGTATCTGGTGCTGTAGCGGCAGGACTTGCCAAGACTGCTCAAGTTGCATATTACACTGGTATGGCTAGTGGTAATATGAAAGAGTTGTTTAGTGACCCTACAATGACTACTAGGCCTACTCTTGAGCTTATCGCAAATGCAGTGATTAAAACTGGTTTTGAAATCGGTGTAGAAAAAGCATTAGGCGCAGCTTTTGGTGCAACATCGTTGGACAATATGGCTTTTGGTTATGGTACTAAAGCAGCATCATCGATTACTGGTAAAAATGCAATAGTTCGTATTTTCAAAGATGCATTGCAAGAAGGTATGGAAGAGTACTTCCAAGATTACAGTGCATACTTTACAGACCAAGTATTTGGTATCTGGGCGCAAGATTATAAAGGTTGTTCAGATTGGACATTGCAAGGAGCATTCGATGCTTTTGTATTAGGTGCAGCAATGTCACTTGGGGGTAGCTTGATAAGAGTAGCTACGACTAAGAGGGTAAGTACTGGTGAAATAGACGAAAAAACAGGTAAGTATAAACGCTTTGGTAAGTTTAAGTCTTATGAGTACAATCTTACATTACGTTCAATGTTTGATACTATCAATGAAACCGACTGGAGCAAAATGTCTGCTCAAGAACAAGCTTCAGTAGTTGGTGGTATCTACACTACAATGCGTGCGATAACATCTTTGTATAATGAGTTTGGTGAAGAGCGTATGCAAGTAGCTGAAAAAATATTGAACCGTTTACAAGAAGGTGAAAAAGTTACTGGACAAGATGTAGCAGACTCTATAAGTAAGCTCACTGTTGAATTGCAGTTAGGTAAAACCGGTTATGAGCAAGCTAAAAAGCTTAGCAATATTGCAGCTATTGAGCGAGTTATCCGTGGTGAAGAAAGTAAAAATACTCAAGAACTTGCAGAGAAAATTAAAGAACTTAAAATGTCCGGTGAAGTACAGGTTGTTAAACAAACTGATACTAAACAAGATATTGCAGAACGACTTGATGTTTCAGATGATGTAGTTAATACAATACAAAGATTACTTGGTGGCACAGGTAAAGACCTTGTTATTGTAGAGAACGGTACAGGTCTTGTAGAAACTGAAACCTCTGTAATTGCTGCAAGACAATGCCTCGAAGACTTTGATGGTGATACAAATATGCGTACATTGTCAGAGCAACGTATCATAAAGGCGGTACTTACTGATAATGAATTATCAGATGCATTTTCTGAAATTCGTAAAGTAATGATAGGTCCAAATGGTACTCCTTATACTCAGCAACAGTTTATGACAATGCTTCTGTATGACGAAAATTTTGCATATGCTGTATTGTATAACGGAGATAAAGACCTTGTAAATCTTATTAGTAGACTTAATTATCTTGCTAACTTCTTAGCAAAAGACCGGGATATTGATGGTATTACTAAGAAAGATATCGATGTAATCAAAGAACGTCTGCATAAAGTATTGTACAACTTCTACAAAGGTGCACCTTATATTACGCAAGGTGATGTAGAACAATCTACAATATTGTCTACAAGTGAGAAACGCCAACTTAAAGCAAATAACTGGCAACGTGGCATTTATGCAAACATTATGGACCGCAATGAACTTCCGTCAAGTGAAGACCTCAAAGTGCTCGAAATAATGGTGAATGCTTATAAAACAGACCAAGATACTAAAACCAAATTGCTTAATGACTTGAAGAGCCAGAATATTGCTACTGTAAAAGTTGCATTAAACAAACTTGTAACACAATTTGAGATTAATTTCAAAGGTGTATATAATGGTCATATCTATCTTGAGTATGATGGTAACCCATTAAAGGCTGAGTTTAATACATTTTTGAAGCAGCATAATATTACTATTGACCAAATACTTGAAGGTAATGTAGACCCGAGTATAGCTGCAGAAATTGTAAAAGTACAAGGTTCTGCTACTCCTACCGCATGTGTAAAATACTTCCAAGATTTATACAAGAATGAGTATCGCCACGAATTTACTGCTGACTTTGTAAATGGTACAGTTATTGTAAAAGAAGGTACTGCTCGTTCCTATGGCACAAAAAGTGCATTGCAAAAAGCTACTGACATTAGCGCTGACCAAGACTATGACGCAACCACTTCGTTAATCAAAAAGAGTTATAATTTACCATACAATATTTTTGGTAAAGATGTAACAAAGTTTGAGAAAACTAATGCAACAATTGATGATGTAATTAAAGACCCTACTTTGCAAAGTGAGCAAGTAAAGGCTGCTGTAAAAGAGAGGTACAATGATAATTCTCCGATGCATACGTTTATGTATTTAAGAGATTACATCTTTAACAAAAGTGGTGGTACTGAGAGCATTCTTGTAGATAACAATGGTAACTACTACATTGCTACAATAGAAGGTTCTGAGAAAGTTGCTGGCACAAGTTTAAGTAATGATGCAGAGTTTGCTGTTATCAATGACGTTATTACTGATGTACTAAATGACCCTATTGATGGTTCTGAAGATATCGACATCGCAGGTATTATTAGTAAAAAGTATCTTGCTGTGTTTGGTAAAGACAATGCTCCTACAATAACAATCGAAGCAATGTCATACCGCGAGAACGGTGAGATTGTTATTGATAGAACTACATACGGTTATTATGATGAAGATAGTAACACTATTGCAATAAATGCTAATGCTTTTAAGCAAGCAGGTGATGGGTTATCTGCAAAAGAAGCTCTTGAATATAATCGTAAGCAATTCAGATGGACAGTACTGCACGAATTCAGGCACGCATTACAGACTATTAACGGACAAACTCTTGGGTTTGGAGAATTTTTACCGCAATTAGCACGTAATAATAAGTCTGGTGCAGAAGCAATAATCAAAGATATTCGCAAACATTTCCCAAGTGCGTTTAGTAAAGAGTATAACTACAAAAAAGATATGGAAATCGCAGACCAGATATTGTATCAATTGTCTGGTGAAATGGGTGCCATAGGTTATGAACGGGAACTTAATATGTACCCTCTTGCAATACAACGTACCGCTACCGGCAAAATACAAAAGATTATTATGCCGTGGGGTACTGAGTATAACCAAAGCGGAATTATTGGTTCTAAGGTTGGTAGTAAGTCACTTAGGTTCCAAGAAGGTACCGGTTATACAATGAGCGTTAATAATATTGTAAGTGACTCAGATATGTTCCGTAAGATACAACTTGCAATAAGACAAAGCATCAGTCAAGAGTTAACCCGCCAAGGCATAGACTTTAATACACTTAATGCTTCTAGAGTAATTACTGGCAAATTATCTAATGTACGAGATTTAGGTGCTCATAATGTGTATAGTCAAACTTGGAGTGAAATTGAGCAACTTACCGGTATGAAGTTCGGCAGAGATGTACGTTCTTTGTGGATGAATTATAAGAACCTTACAAAGTTGCAACAGTTAACTTTGCAGATGTTTCCTAATGCGTTACCATCTGAAGTAGAAACCGAGTTTTTACCAATGGCAGTACTTAAAGTAAAACAAAACGGTTATACAAGTAACTATGCCGTATTGAATATTACTGGAAGTAATATTAAAAATGCTGTCGCAGAACTAAAACGAAAGGGTGTTATTACTGATACCAGCAAAGTATCTGTAAGTGTGAACAATGTACAAATACAATCATTGTTTATGGGGACGGTAACTACTGATACTGCATTAAAGTTAACATCTGATGCGGTGACAGTTCCGATGACCAAAACACTGACTATCAATGACTATATCGCAAATAAGAAAGTTACTATTTTTGGTATTGACAGAATTAGCGAATTTGCAGACAAAGTATTAAGCAATTATAAAGCTCCTAGTAGTCAAGATACAAGAGACGAAATCAATAGTGACAATCGTAAACTTGCAAGGCTTAGTCGTGATATGTTAAGTGATATCGAGCAAGATACTTCGCTTACATTCGATGATTGGTATAGTAAATATAAAGACAAAGCCGAGGCTGCAGAAATGAGTCATTTGTATTTGTTTGGTGACTCGGTAGACCATCAACAATTCCATGCAGAGTTTATGCAATATTTACATGATGTATTTGATGTACAACAATCAAAACTGCTTGGTGAGTATATGTGGGATAGCGGTGCTATGAGTGCATCAGACCCTCGTTCTAAGAGTACATTAAAAGCAAGACTTATTGCAGAAATCAACGCTACACCAGGTATGTACCGTAAAATGATGAACATTGCAAGATTTCAAATCGCGCCAATGTTATCATATGATGAGTTTATGAATATGGATATGCCATTTATTCGTATTACAACTCAAAGTGAGTCTGGGTATCGTGCATTTTCTGGAGCAAGTCTTGGTACAATAGACTTAGCAACTCAATTAGGCTTAAGCGAACCTAATACCCCTTATAAATTGTATATGGGAACTGTTAAGCCTAAACAAGCTCTTGGATATACACCTAGCGGTGAATTCGAGGTATTACTTCCTACAGATATTATTCAATCAGCAGATAAGTATACGATTGTATTGAGTAATGACCAATTTTATTTGCTTGGTGAAGAGTACGGTGATATTGCAAATCAATTACGTGGAGTAGATATGGTATCTGCCGAAGGTGTTACTCTTGATAGTTCGTTCTCATTTTCGAAGAGTACACTTGGTAGACCGCGCTACGTATCTCACGAAGCAGCGCAAGGAAGTAACCTTAAGTACTATGTTAAGAAGGGCGAAGTCCTTCAGATGGACCCCAGACTGCAAGATATGAATGTTAAGAGTACTGGCATAGAAGATACTCTTGATAATCGCTTTGTAAAGTTAATTAAAGCCGGTAAAGTAAAAACAAAAAGCGATTTGTATGGCTATATTACAAAAGCTTGGACTGCAGAAGGTTATCAGAAAGCAAGTAAAGAAACTCGTGCTAAACTTGAAGCTACGTTCAAACTAATCAACGATACTTATTTTGGCAATACTGCAATACCTAATTTGAAGTCGCTTCTTGTATTGATGGAACTCGGTATGGATGATTATTATGCAGCTAGAGCAACAGTTCTTAAGTATGCAGAAGAACATCCACAGAACACCGAAATACCTAAATTATTAACTGCAAGTACTACCGCTAAAGGTTTACATGATGTAATTAACTATATCAAAAATAACCCGGCACTTAAAGCAAGTTTTAATGAATTTACTGTTGCATTTAACTTGTATAGAGGGTTTGAACCTATTGACTTGGATATAGGCCGTAAAAAGTGGTTAATACCTATGCTTGCACGTTATGATGGTACTCTTGAGTCTGCAGGTATAATTGCATCTAACGTTCGTTGGACAAGTATACTAGAGATGCAAAATCGCTATAAAGGTGCTAAAGCAGGTAAAGAAGGTGACACAGAGTTTACTTTTGAAGAAAGCTTTGCAGATGATGGTAGTAACAATATTAGTGGTATTACAAAGACAGAAGACAAGTATGACTGGTTGTTAGACTATTATGTAGATAAAGACCTTGAAGGTAAGTCTTGGAACAGTACTACCGCTCGAATTAAAGCCGCTAACAAGTTGCGTCAAGAATATATTGCTAAGTTCGAAAACTTTAGTGATACTGAAATTGATGCGCTATACAATGATGCCATCAATAGCGAAAGTATCGGTAGAGTAGTTAAGAGCGACCAAATGCTTGAAGAAGTTAAAGGTAAGAAAGTTCTTACTGTACGCAACACATACGAGCATGCTCGTAATACCGCTCGTAATATTGTACGCAAGTTAACAGCACAGCAGTTGGAAGCTTTTGTAGACAAGCATCCTGATTTAGGTATTAGTAAAGACGGTAAGTTTACTTATCCTGATATGCAAAAGATAGGTCCTACTATGGGTCTTAGTGGCGCACAAAACGTCTTACTCGCTAGACGCGACTTTAATGCTAAACTCGATGAAGCATACCAAGAAGTTTTGGATGGTAAGTATGGTACAAAAGCAGAGCAACGGTTAATTGCAAGTCAAAAGAGACGTATCGCAAAACTTGAGTCAGACCTTGAAAGAGCATTGCAAGCAAAAGGTAAAGCTGTACAACTTGTAATTGAAGGTGACGGTACAATATCTGCAACCGATACTGCCACAATTCCAGATGTATTGCAAAAAGTGTTTGATACTGAATTTTCTACAACCGCAAAGACAGAAGTTAAGTATTTAACTGAAGAGAATGAAGTACACTTCAAACGTAACTATGAAACTTTTGTAGACCAAAATGCAGAAGCTTTGTTAGACTTAGATGAAGTAAGTATTGACAATATTCTAAACTTCTATGAAAAGTATGCATTAGCTCCTTCTGGAACTGCAAGTGATACTTATGCAAAGTTCAATGCAATTCGTCAGTATATGTTGATGTACTTATATAAGCTAGGCGAAGACAACTTAATACCTTTGTCAGATGTGAACAAAAAACGTATTGAAACAATGTTCAAAGCAATCAAATCTGGTGCAGGTACTGATTTGTCGATAAGCCGCACTGCACAAGATATAATCAATCCCACAGCAGTGATACTCAAGTCATTACAAAGAATTTATGGTATTGAGGTTGATGACCAAGATATTGATGACTTACGTATGATTGTTAAACGTGACTATTCTGCGCAAGCAAAAGCTGCGGGTATGACTGCCGAAGAGTATAGAGTACGAGAACTTAATAAAGTACTTCGTAATATCGAGAAAGATGCATTGTTAAAATTGCAAGGTAAACCACGCAACAAGATAGATACTATTCTTAAGTGGCAACGTGCAGCAATGTTAACTTCTGTTGGCACTTGGGCACGTAATATTGTATCTAACGTTTTGTTGGATATAACTAACAAAGCAAGTGATACTCTCGGTGATGCAACTTTTGGTTTGCTTGATAAACTTACAAAAGGTAGCCAAAAACGTAATTTACCTAGCGACCAATACAAAATTACTGGTACAAAGCTAGACAAAAGTAACGCCTCTGACAAAGTAGTTATCGACTGGATAGACCAAACAATAAGAGCTTCTGGTATTATGGAACTTGTATCAGATGGACTTACAAAATACGATGTAAGTATCACTGTTCATACAAGTAAAGCTCCGAGTGAAGTTCTTGCTCAACTTATTGTGAATAGTACAATGAGTAAACTTACTACCGAAAATACTTTCCCTGAAGGTAATCACTGGTGGACAAAAGTTATTGGTACTACTGGTAATGCGATGGCTAAACTACTGTATGGTTATACTGATAAGAACGGCAAACTACATCAAGGTGTTATGAGCGATACGAAATCAGTAATGAAATCGTTCTATAACTATCTTGGTAAAATGATTAAAGAAGATTTGATGAGTGGGCGTATTGATGCTAATGACTTAAACAAAGGCCTAAATAGTCGTATGATGCTGGATATTGTCTCTAATGCTTATGTAATGGCTTCTTGGGACTATATGCATAAAGCGAACTTCTTTAACAAACTTGACGGTCTTATAAGAAAATACACTGGTGATGGTGGTTACTTTATTTGGAAACAATTCGAACCTTTTGCAGCTGCAGGTTGGAACTGGTTTATGAAAGGCCTTGAGTATACACCTATTGGTTTAGGTAAAGCAATACTTAACTATGTGAAACTTGAAAAGTTTGCAGATAAAATGGACCTTAAAGCACAAGAGCAAGTTGCTCCTAGCGGACGATTTGCAACGTATCTTGTAAAACGTCAACTTGGTTCAGGTATCATTGGTACAATAGGTACCATTGCCGGAGCATTTCTTGTAGGTATGGGTGTTGCAGGTATTGATGACGATGACGGTAAACCTAAATTGTATGTCGGTAATGTAGCAATCGACATTAGCAACGTATTTGGTACATCAGGTATTCTTGCAGGTATTGCAATGGGTGGTGCCTTTGTACAAGCAAAAAGTAAAAATCAAAGCTGGCTTGAAGCAGTTATTGAAGGTATAGTAAGTGCAACAGACTCGATGTTTATTGATAGCGTATTCTCAGATATGTTTGACTTAATGCAAAGTCGTGAAACATTTACTGAAGTACTTATGAATAGAGCAGGTTCTTCATTTGCGATGTTTGTACCTAATATGCTTAAAACCGCAATGTCTTATACTACGGTTGTCACTCCTAAATATGCGAGTGGTATTCTTGGACAACTTGAACGCCAAATGGTACAAATATTACCGAGTTTAGCATATGCTTTACCTAGAAGGTATGATATTTATACTGGTGAATTGCAATACAAATACAATATGCCGTGGATGGATAGATGGTTTGATGCTATTGCAGGTACTGCAGTAAACTATGGCTCGCCCATTAAGATTAAGCGCCGTGTAGCTAGCCAGATGGAAATACTTGCAACTTCATTAGGTGTTACAAAAGGCGAGCTTACAGGTAAATACAAGGATATTGGTAATTTGAATGGTAGTCAAGTTGGGCAATTGAATTTGTATTATGGTCAACTCAACAACACTAGTTTACAAAAGTTTGTAAATAACCAAGAAAAGTATTATGTAGAAAATGAACAAGGTAAGAGAGTACAATTGTACTATAACCAAATGACCGATAAACAAAAGAAAAGCGTCATCACTCGTATTATGAGTGACAACGCTAAATACGCAAAAGTCTATATGGGTACTAAAATGGGTTACAAGTATTACGCTAACGAAGAAGACTTCAAAGTACTTCGACAATTAGGTATTGCTAATGTATACAAGAAAACCAAACAATACGATGGTTTTGTTAAGTAACCTTATACCAATTACGAATTCGCAATTGATTATCTACCCAGTTTATTTCACTTGGCTCTCCTAAGATAGCCAAATAGTCTCCAGCAAGCGGGCATCTCACTGTGAGTTGCTCGCTTGTTTTTTCTATACGTTTCAAAGAATTTTTAATACCCATACAACGTGATTCAATGTATTTCAGACATTCATTCTTTGTTGCGTAATCGTAGGGTATATACGTGTCACAACATATTGTCATTTCCAAAACCTCCCTTATTGTATATAAATATTTTAATATATAATATTTTAGGCCCTTATAAATACCCGGACTCGATATTAAAATAAGGATATTATATATTAAAATTATTCAATGTTATAAGAAAATCTCGAAGTCGGTGATATTTTATCGGCTTTAAGCTCACACCAAGGAATATCAAGCAAATCTAGCGCCTTACTGATATAATAAACGTAATCAATATCAGCTCTAAGAGTTTCAAAGTCGTAAGTATCAAGAGCTTTATTTACTAACATACAATGCTCAGGTATATTAGGCATTTGATGGTAACTTAATGCGCCTTTGTACATTTTGCATTTATAAATTTTGCCGAACTTTTTATTTTTTACTGCAATAACCCGGTTAGATTTGTACAAAATTATTTCCTCTTCATCAAGTTGTCCTTCATTTATTTTTTGTATAACTTTACTAAATGTAGGACCTTTTGTACAAGTTATTGCAAATTTACTCAAATCTTTGCATTGTATAATTGTTTGTATTACATCCGTACCATTAAGCAAAAACTCTTTCGCCGCTATCGCAGATACAAAGCCTGTTAATGGGCTCATTTTTACAGTACCGGGATTGAACGGTGTATCACGTAGCCAACCGCCTTTGGTCTTGAGTTTAATCTTGCCGTGCTTTTCTTGTACAAGTAAATAGTTATTAACGTTGCATTGCCAAATCTTTTGCACAATATCTTCATCCATCTTAATGCCACTAATGTAAGTCCACTCTTGTTCAAGGTCACGTAACTTATTAAGCCAGATTCTAGGCAAATACAATAATACACCGTCGGTGTTAGTTTGTATTATTTTGCAATTAGGTATTGTTCTGTAACATTTATTTGCAAATGCCGCAAGAAACAATTGACCAACTCTGCACACACTTGTACGCATATAAGGGTCAAACAATGCAAGATGTTTATTACCAGATGCACCATACGCAGTATTCATAACTAATTTGTCACCTGCTAAGATTTCTTGCTCTTCGTGAGTAGGAGCTTCTTTTGCTTTAATATCAAGGCGTTCTTTGTGTATCATCTTGAACCGGTCAGGGTCTGTGCAGGCTCTGCTGATTAAGTTAAATGCAATCATTGTACTAGGATAATATGATGTTGCATCTACGTTTATTAACATATATTCATCGTTGGCTTCCGCATAGATATTGTCTTGTATGGTGCTATGAATACCGCCATCACCAAACGATACCGTATTACCATACAATTGTACAGTAAGGTTTTCAGTTTTATTTGTAATATGATTTACAATATTCAATGGAAGATTTATTTTGCAATAATTTTCAATCTTCTCAGGAATGCTTATTTGTACTCGTTCGCCATCACCAAAGTCCATCTTTGTAGCTCCAAGAACTTTACCTACAATTGTAGCATTGGTGTTGCGACGGCACTCTGCTTCTGATAAACCAAAACGTTTGCCAAGATTGTTCTTTGTATATGCATAAGGTTCGACAATTTCTTTGTAAAATACCATTGAAGCATATACATCGTGTTTATTATAATATATTATATCTTGTATATCATCTTGTGTAAGGTCTTCTTTATCAAATGATACACTACTTTCGAGAATATTCAAACCAAGTGAACATTCTTTATCTTTCAAAGAACCCACACTATCATCTATAAGGTCTTCATATGCAATACCAGACAACCGCTTATTTGCAAAAGGCTGCAATCTAATATGCTCTTTAGTTGCCCATTTGCACTCATAAGGTTTAATGATTAAGTCGTTTACAATTTTAACTTGCTCAGGAGTAAACCCTTGGTAAATTGCGTTGGCAATCATTAGGTCATAAAACTTGATATTGTAACCACAATTACAAACATTTGGTTCTCTGAACATCTTCATTAACTCACCACGAGCATCGAGCATATCACTTGTAATGACTACAAAATTATTTTTAATATCTTCTGTAAATTCCATATTGTCAGGCATATCACCAAATGTACAACACCACCAATGAGGAAATACTTCAAAGTCGAAAAACCTTAATTTCATAATACAAATATTCTCCTTACATACAGATACAACCCATCAACATATTGATTGACTTTAGGTTGAAAATGTCTTGCCGCAAAACCAACAACGTGCCTATCTACTTGTTTTGCATTATTTATATCTCTTATTTTACCACTCCAAAACACTTCATCAGTATCTTTATCTACAAGATGTACAATATCATTGTCATTATTATAATTTGCGAAATATCTTTTTATTACATCAAAACCCATAAATACCTCCTAGAATGGTTTATAGTTGGTGTCATATTCCCCACGCTTTGTAAATACTTGTACTGGAGTTTTCTTATCGCCATACTCGTATGATACTTCAATATCATATAATGCACACATATCTTCTTTGTATGTATATGAACTCATTGTTTTAGTATAACCATTATTACTGCACCACTCAATAAATTGAGCATACAAAGGTTGCACTCTATGACCAACAATATCACCCATACACATATCATTTTCATATAACCACTCGTTAAGCGGACTTTGTCTACGTTTGAACAACTTAAGCAAAGCTTCTTCACTATAGGATATACGGAAACGTCCTTCCTCAATTGCAAGTTTAATACCTTCAACAGCTTTGAACAAAAAGTATTCCATATCAGGTTCCGTAACTTTATTTAAGAACATTGGGTCTGGGTTTTCTACTTTTGTATTAAGTTCTACTAATATCATTCTTCTGTACAAACCTGAAGTTTTATCCATAATACGTGGTAATCTATTACAGTTAAAGATTACCATTACATATGGTGCAAACTCAAGTACAGATTTATAAATTTGGCGAGTCGATATAACATTACCAGATATAATAGACTTAAAACGTCCAGTATTTTCTAGCATTTTACCATCTACAACATCATCGTCAATGTTTACAAGTTTAGACAATAGTGTAGACAAATAATAGTCTTTATCAAATTCTGCAAGACCCACATTTGCGCAATTGTTTTTACCAACCATCATACGAATTAGGTTTGTGTATGTTGATTTACCTGTACCACCTTCACCTTTCATAATAAAGAACTTTTCGAATAAATTCTTTTTAAGAAGCGCATATCCTGCAATTTGATACAAAAATTGCATCTTAATAGGGTCACCACCAGTTACATCTTTCATAAACTGGTCGATACGTGGTGAATATGGAGGGTCTGGGTTAAAGTCGTGAGGAACACAAATTGTATTTATTTCAGACTTGTTAGGCTGTTCAAGTTCACCTGTAACAAGGTTTATAACCCCATTTTTACAAGCAATCTTATACCATACTTTATCAAAGTCATTCATATTCGACTGGGTTTTTACTGCAATAAATTTCATAATTTCCTTTCTTGCAGCATTACTCAAATCGGTGCTTATTTCATAGTGTATTAACCGTTCCATTTCAAGGTCAGTAATTAACTTATAATAAGTACCATCAAATATGTAGTAATTTTCATAGTAAGATATTATATCATATTTTGCAATAAGCTCTTCTGCCATTACATTGTATTGATTAGGTTTACGTTTTTCACTAATTTCCTCAGGAGTATCTCTATCACGTAATACTGTCTTAAACAATTCATTGTTCGGCATTGGTGTTTCAAACAAATTTTCGTTTATTATACGTATTGATTTTTCAATTTCTTCCTTGCTTAGAAGTTTAGTTTTCTCAAGTACTGAACGCCATTTGAACAAAGCATCATTGCGTCCATCACCATTTTGCATTCCTATGAATGAAGCTGTTGGGGACTTAGTTACTGGTAACAAAAAATATGGTATGTCTTCTACAAAGTCATTCCATTCACCCCATTCACGGTGAGGGTCGTTACAAGGTAGAATAATATACCCGGTTCTATTTGCTCGGGTATCTATCATTATATTAAGCGCGCATTTCATTTCTGCACCAGACTTAATTTTTTCGGTAGGGTCCTTAAATAATAAATGAATGCCACGACTTGTATAATTGTAATTGTATTTTACTTCAAACTTTTTAAGCAAAAGCTCGAGGCACATTTGAGAAGTTTCACAATCTTTATTATCTATATCTACAACAACATATCCTTGAGGTACCACCCAACCAATACGATAACCTTCATCAAGTTTAGCTTGTGCTTCTTCATAAGACAATGGTTTATTTTTCCAAGTGTTTAACGGGGCTTTTGTATCGAACTTACTATCATATTCACGATTTTCCCAAATAGTTGTATCATACTTAGGTATAAGTACAAAACCACTATTAGGGTAGATACGATTAAGTCGTTCAAGCATTTTATCCATTGTTATTCTCCTTTAATTGCCATAAACAATTGCGCGAGTCGTTCTTTATTCTTTACAGCATTCCAAATCTTTGTTTCTACAGTATCTTTGAATATAAGTATATCAATCAACACCGGTTTTGTTTGACCCATACGCCATACTCTATGCAACATCTGGTTATACTTGATATATGAATAATCAAGTGTGTAGAAGATGATGTGATTACAACATTGCAAATTAAACGACTCACAACGTGAACATTGCAGCAATAGCACTTGTGCAGTGCCATTCTTAAACTCTTCTACCACTTCTGTATAAGTATAGCCATCTTCTTTTAGCAATTGTTCTATTTGATTTCTATCTTCTTGGAAACGGTACACAATTGTAGTTCCTTCAAGATGTTTAGACTGTAACCAGTCAAGTTTCTTGTTATGTTCGATTTTATGTACAAGACGTTGTTCTTCGTCACCGTCGGTGTAGTACATAAACCCATTGACAATTTGATGCAACTTTGTAATTGCTGCTAACTTCGTCATTGTTGTTTCATATTCCGGAATACTTATAACACCTTGCTCAGCTTGCAAATATTCTTTTGTAGGAACATAATCAAGTTCCGTAACTTGCACATTAAGTTCAGGCATTTGGTTTTCTTCCGTATAGTCCATTCTTTGTGTGTACATTGCAAGATTACGTTCCCAACCTGCTTTGTACTTCTTGTTAATACCTGTAGGTTGCTTAATCATTTGTCCACCAAAGAACTTCACATCTACATCACAACAGTTTTCTACAAAGTTTGTATAGTTAATACTTCCCCACTCACTAATATTCATATTGTGCATTTGGCAATAAATATCAATATCACTATTGCCACGAGGAGTACCGCTAAGACCAAAACAATATTCACACTTCTTTGTAAGTTGATAAACAAGCTTGCTTATTTTTGAGTTGTGAGCTTTAATTTTGTGAGACTCATCAATTACAATAATGTCCCATTTTATTTTAAGCAACTGTATTTTAGTCTGGTCTTGTATTGCTTTAGTAAAACTCATAGTAACTGTATTCTTTGGCAATATATTCTGTGGAACAATTTCCATATCCCACATATTCTTAATTGCATCTGCGGTAGACAATATAAGCACCTTTGCTTGACCATTCTTGCTTGCATCAATGTCTCGTATTGCATCAATACAAGGAAAAGTTTTGCCTAACCCGGGTTTGTAAAACAAACAAGCATGTTTACGTTCTAACAAAAATAAATAGCCATCTTCTTGGTATGGTCGTTTATTTTCAAGATATTCTTTGTATGTCATAGATTTTTCAACCTCTCAGCAATATCGAACTTTATTCCAGCACTACAAAACATACAATAATGACCATTATATATTGGAGTATACAATTTATTGTCCGCGGTTTGCGCGAAATATATCTTTTGTACCTTGCGTTTCTCGTGACATTTTGTACATTTATGATTTCCGGTTACATCACTAATTATCAATTGTGTCGTCATAAATACCTCCTTGTATATTTTTGATTAGTGTTTCTATATATTCTGGGTTATCAGACAATACCCATATACCACCAGCCTTCCTTATCGCACGACCGACTACTTCTTGTGCTTCTGACACACCATTAAGTCGTCCCGGCCGTTTAAGTTCAATACCTACAAATAAACCGACGATACTGTCGCCATTACCTTTAACTGGCACACAAGCAGTTAAATCTGGTCTACCTTTTTCGGTATACATATTCTGTGCATTTTTGTAAACATAGCAACCTAACTTACGTAATCGTTTCATCACGTCACTTTGTACCTTACTTTCAAGTATTGCCATAATTACCTCCTATAACAATGGTGCGAGTAGTGGGACTCGAACCCACAAATTAAAGATTTTAAGTCTTTTGCCTATGCCATTCGGCTATACTCACATAAGAGGAGGCTAATGCCTCTACTCTTATTCTCTTTCAAAAGACTCAATTTTGTAGCTGTCTTTTTCAACTTCACGTTCAATGAAGCGTCCATCAGGTGTAGGAACTTTTTCAGTAGTTGTAAAATAATCGTGAACAACATTGCCTATGAAGTGACAACCAACGAGTTGGTTATGGAATGTTTCGTAATCGAGTTCTTCGGGTGGGTTCATACAAGCTTTAATGAATTGGTTATACTTCCAACGTGCTTTAGCTCCGAGTGAGAAATACAATGTAGATGTTCCTTCAGGTGCTTTAACTGTAAATACTACCATTGGGTTACCACTTTTGCTTTGTTTAAGCTCTCCACTCACAACTTCAAAAAGGAAATTGCCTTCTTTATTGATAAACTGGGTACCTTCATAATCGCTAAATTTTTCTACCATAATTGTTACTCTCCTTCGCCATCATCGGCAATTTTATTTGTTTCGCCGTCTTCTTGTGGAACTTCCACGTTAGTAGCATCAAGTGTTCCGGCATTCACCATTTGTTGCCACTTTGTATATGTGAAGTTTTCTACAAATGCACCGTGTTCCAGTAGAAGGTCACGTGTACCAGTGTCCATCAATGGATGCGGTCCTACATAAGTAAGAAACTTAACATCTCTTTTACCACCCGGTTCGATTGTAGTTTTTCTACAACAATAGAATATATTACTTGCATCCTTCATATACTTAATACCTGTCTTAATTGTAAGGTCAGGTATAATACGAATTTCTTTATTCAAACCAGATGTTTCATACAATTCTTGTTCACTTGTATGTGAACACCACACAAAGATTGTTCCAGTATCTTCAGAGAAACGTTTCATTGTTTCTTTGATATTCATCATCATTGAAGATACTTCGCCCCACTCTTGTTGCGAAAGCTTATTACCTTTTTGCATTTCAAGAGCACTCTTGTAGTCATCTTGCAGAGCACCTACTGTATCAATTACAATTGTCTTAAACTGAGGTTGTCCAGGTTGACGAAGGTCATACAATAGGTCTGCAAGCTTTTCGATACTCGTTTTGTTGATTTTAAGAGACTTACCAACAACTACAGGAACGTCATTCTTTAAGTTTTTAACCTTAATATTACCATTTCTACAGTCATCAGGGTAACCTCTCATCAACACACGGCCACCACCGTCATTACCAACAGATACATACAATAGTGGTTTTGGATAACTACCTGCAATAAGCGTTTTACCTGATTTAGGTTTACCCATAAATAAGTCAATGCTATGAGTTATAAAATTATCAAATTCCATATTTACCTCCCAGTTTCACCGAATTTACTTGTTGTTCTTGTACCTTCTTTCTTGCGATTAGCTTTTTGCATTATAAAAGGAACTACAATATACTGACAGAAAGACTCACCTTCAGCGTATTTCACACGATTTTTGCTTGCATTAAATACGATCGCGTGGACATTTCCACTATAATCAGGGTCTACCGGACAAGTTGCAATGAATAAACCTTGCTTTGCAGCTGAAGAACGAGGTACAATAAGCGCAAGATTTTCACTTTCAACTTCGAGTTGAACATTCAAGTCAACTACTGTTACTTGAAATGGCTCAAATACAATAGATTTATCAAGAATTATATCAACACCTGCGTCTCTGATATAACCTTTTGCAAACCTATTCGGCGGTTGTGGTGTCTGATACATCTGCTTCTTCCTCCGTTTGTTCACTAAACTCATCTCCAGTAAGATACTTATGGAACAGAGCTTCAATTGCAATAGGACTATCATAGTAACCATCACGTTGCAATGCTCTTGCCGCCACAGCCATTGCAAAAACCATCTCAGTGACAGTTGTTCCTTCATCGCAACTTACATTGTAGGTTTTGTCGTCTTCTGTTTCAACGTGTAATATTGTTCTCATTACACAGCCTCCTTAAAATTGGTATCTAATTATAATATATCCAAATTTTTATAAAATATTACCTTTTATTATATGCTTAGAATAATTTTAATATATAATCTAAACCTATAAGATATTCTCTTGAATATTCCAAAAGGAATATTTTATTATATATTAAAATGGACTGGTCTTAGTTTTATCGTATCTGATTTTCTTTAAGCGAGGAAACCGTAATGAGTATCGCATATTACCAAGTGAACCTGTTTTACTTATCGAGAAGTAAGCAACTTCAACAATTTTGCCAATTATTAAGTTATTGTTTTGTGCCCACTTAAAACGTTGCTCATCGCTTAAACCACTTCCTACTCTACAAGCTATTGTATGACCATCAGGTGTAGTACCTTCACAAATAAGTGCACCAATCATACCTTCATACTTACCTTCACCATACTCAACATCTACAACTTTCATATCCATTGTTTGTACTTTCTTATATTTAAGAAGCACATTGGACCGGGTTTGTACATATTCACCACTACCAAGGTTAATCATAATACCTTCACCGCCGTGAGAAGTGATAAAGTTAAGTATTTTGTATGCCGTATCACCAATACTCATTTTACCAAAACACAATTGCAATGTTTTGAGAATTCGTACGTTTTTACTTTGCACATCCAAATGGTTCAGAATATCACGACGCATATGGTACGCAAGGCCGGTGTTTGTAATATCAAAAATATTATATATTAAATCTTTATCAGCAGCTTTGCTGTTAATCAACCCAGAAGTAATCTGGAATTCGTCAGTACATTCTTCATTATCGATACAATTATTGTATACATAAGGACTAAGTATCGCTTGTTCAAATGCTTTAGACCGTTTCGTTTGTGTCGGACTAGTAACTTCACCATCATAGATATACCAAGTAGGTAAACCAGTCATATCGAAGTTTACTTTCATTGATTTACCATTACGTGATATAAATCGCCATTGCCCGTTTATACACATTGCAATACAACGATTACCATCTAGCTTTTCACTGATGTAATAACCGTGTTCATCAAGTATAATTTTGTCCGGGTCAAATGCTTTAGCAAGCATTGGTGATGTATCTGTTTTATTAAGTAGTGACTTACCAATACCTAGTCGTAATGTTCTATTCACAATAGGTTCGATAAAATCATTAAAATACTTAACCAACCGCATTGCAGCATTACAAGATGCATTACTAAAGTTGCCAGTCTTCATTGGAAACCACAATGGTTCAATATATTCTCTGAAAGTAAGCTCTTGTTGTTTATCTTCTTCAGACATCTCACCAATGTATTGCGCAATGAATGTATAACCAAGTGGACGTCTGCCATCAATTATTTGCAAGATGTATTCGAAGTCATCTTGTACAGATTGGTCAATACTTGCTACAATTTGTTGCTTTTCACTACGTGAGTTAGTCTCTTGTAAACTATCACAGATGTATCTGAGATAATCTATTCGTTCACTAAGCTTCATCAACATCGCCTCCGGAGTAGGGTTGTTGAGGAAGTCGTTCACAAATTACACCATACAAAAGTGCAAGATAATTGATTGAGTCACCAATCTTTTCTATCCACTTTGCTTCGGTGTATGTCTCAGGACTTTCTACCATATCGATGATACTTACCAAATGCTTTGTAAGTTGTCCAAGTAATGCTTTTTCCGGAGTACTTCTGAGCAATGCCGCGGCTTTCTTGAAGTGGTCAAGACGGTCACGGTTAGGTGCATATTCCTTACCCTTTACTACAAGAGTAGTTTCACAGTGTTCAAACAACCATCTGATACATTTATTGAATTCACTTCTTGTCATAATTACCTCCATAATTTAGGAAAATCAGTTTCAAGTATTTCGCGTGGGGTTATATTTTTCATATAATTACCGCAACAAAATTTGCCTTCAGGACAGCCTTTAGATGTACAAAGAGGAGCAGTAGTATTTATACTGAATAGCTGATTATCATATTTCCAAAGTTCTTTCCAAATCAAAAGCATTACATATCGCGTTTCTAATGTATTACGACGACATATTCTTTGCCTTATCATATGTTTCCATTGATATGGTGTCGCGCTGATTATAAGTATATTACGAAGTCCCTGTGGTGCAGCATAACCAGCTTCATCCTGGTTAATGTGATTTTTAACCATATCTTGATATACAAGCATACTGTGTTTGCAAGATTGCAAATATTCTTCTTTTGCAGTAGGGTTATCTAGCAAATTGTATGGTACTACAAAATCTGCTTTACCAGAGTAATCGCTATATTGCAATGATGCTGACATAAATTTTACTTCATTCTGGTGTCTCGTAATTTGTGCAAGAAACCGGCGTGAGGCTCCTACAATTACAACATTGATAACTCCAAATTTTTGTATCGTAGGATGTGGAAGATTAACCATTGTATCATAAGTTTTACAAGTATACGGTTTATCATATAATTCCATAAAATCTTGCATATTCTTAATTTTATGACCTGCTTGTGTAAGTCGTGCTGCACAGACCATCATTTTGCCGGCGTGTGATATTGCTTCAGGGTTAAGCACTTTTACTTCAATATTGTTCATAGATTGGACCTCTTGTTACACTTTTGACTAAACTCATATTCTGCTGCGATAGCTTCAATAAGTCTCGGGTCAACTTTATCATCCGGTGTTGCATTGAATACTTTAAGTTGTATTCTTAGGAATGAGGCAAGAAGACCTTTAGGTTGGTCACCACATAATCTTGCCAGTTTTGCAGTTGCAAGACGTTTTTGCTCATCATCTAAGTAAAAGTTAAAAAGTGATTTCATTCATTACCTCCATCAACAGTTATCCAAGGTTTACAAGCAGTAAGATATTCACAATTACTACAAGTATAACTGTCATACTTTTTACAAAATGGTTGCTTATAACGTTTCATATGACATATCAATTCAGCAGTGTTTTTCAAATCTTGCATAATGCCTGTAAATGTATCGTTATCAAGATAACGTCTATTAAGATATGCAGGCTTATTATTTGCAAGAGCCATATACGTTTCATAATAATAACCGCCAGGTTCACAATTGTACACCGGGTCATCTGGATGTACTGTATTTACTATCGCCAAGTAATTCTCTTGTGATACATTTTGTGACTTGGAACGAGATACTTTACCATTTGACAAAATATCAGGATATGCATACTCGCATTTCGGAATATCAAGATATGCAATTACAATATTTTGATACGGAATATTGTAAATATTATGTACAAGATATGCATACAATTGCAATTGACTGTTCATATCGAAGTCATCTTGTGTTTTAACTTTTGTACTGAACTTGTAGTCTGCAATAACCGCTTGATGTTCACTGATAATTAGCAAGTCAATTATTCCTACAAGAGCATCGTCTACGTTCCATCCAAGTTCTTGTAATTGGTCGACTGTCAGTTGTAGTTTGAGTTCTCGTTCAATTCTGTACGGTTCAGTAATAAGCTTACAAAGTTCTTTCTCATAACTTGCACACTTACTAATTACCGGCTTAAAGTAATCTTCCCAAGACTTAATCTTGAAGTATTCTTTCAACTCAGGATATAGTAGTTCCGAAGGTATTATCATACTGTAATCAACTCCAATACCATCGGAAATAGTATCACGTAATATCCCTGCATTGTATATTACTTCGTGTGCCATCGAACCGAATGTCAAATGAGGTGACACTGGTTTGCAAGGCGGTGTATGCAATATGTAGTTGTGTTCATATTTCGCCATACAATTTGCAAAGCAATTTAGACTTGAATTACTATTAGCCATTATTGTGTTCCTCCAAAACAGTTTCATAAAACGGACAATTTCCGTCGATATCAAAATTATACGCTACACATCCACATCCTTCACAATTATTAGGAAGTTCGTCTTCTGTTTTCCACATAGGACAACCTTCACAAGCCCACTTGTCATTACCTTGGCAAAAAGCGTGTATACAATGGTCACAGCGTTTGTACTCAAGCATTGTCGTGTTCCTCCGTTATTTTACAAAGTATTTGGTAACATTCTTCAGGCAATTTACTTGCTCCACAAAGGTATTTGTAATGACATTCGTCACAATCTTGCATATTATCAGCGTACAATTGCAATAATGTAGCATCATCCATTTTAGTAAGATACCTGCGTAAACCGTTTAACAGTCTATTTTTATCTAGTTCTGTCATCAACTTTCTCCTTCTTGTAACCAAGCTTGACAAGTTCTCTTGCAATAGTATCAGTATTATGAATTATACAATAATTAACGCCATAAATATTTGCAATAATTTGGTTAATATCTTTTTGAAGTTCTGCTACATCAGTCCGTTTGAGTCTCATTGCGTTTACTCCTTTCACAATAATTTGTTACTCGCAAATAATGTGTCCGATTACAAGGTAATTCCGTTGTGTACATTATGTAACCACAATTACCACAACGATACTTGCGAACACATTCCGTATCGTTCGTATTAGTGTCTATTACTTTCATTTTAAGACTACAATTAGTGCAAATCATTAGCTACCTCCAATACGTTTTGAATTACTTCGTCAAATTGATTTACCAACTTCAGAAATACACCGTTCTTGTCCAGAGTATTATCGGTAAGATACTCTACACGTTCTTGTCGCAAGTCTATTAGTTCACTTACCGTAGCTACATTAGCGTCACATCTTTGAATATAACCACTTTCCCAGTCGATTAAAATTTGAAACATTATATCTACAACGTCAGCCATTATTTAGTTCCTCCTCTACTTGTTGTATATAAAATTTTATATTTTGTATTTGTTCAACTGCAATTGTTTCAAGCAAACCAAATATGAAACAAAGTATCGTCATTACTGCTGATACTACAATATTGTCGCACAACAATGTTGCTGTGAATGCTGCCAAGAATAAGAACAATATTGCTATAGCAAGTATCACAAAATATGTAATTTGTCGTTTACTACGTTTAAGTAACTCTTTATATTTTTCAGTTGATGTATTATTATGAATATCAAATGGCATCGTCATTATCCTCCTTATGTTCTCTTCTTAGCCACGCTTTTAGTACAGCACTACAAGGAAGCATATTTCTCGTGCCATTTCTTTAACAGCTTTCTCTTGCTCTATCATTTCTTTTCCTCCAACTCCTCCAACGCTTCCAACGCTTTTTCGACGGCTTCTCTGGTGAAGTAAATCTCGCTCAAATACCACTCGTCACCTGTCATAGCTATGATAGATATACCTTGTTCGGTAATTTCAATAGCTTGTACTTTTTCTGATGTTACTATATAACTTCCGTCGTATAATTGCATAAGCCACCAAAACTCATCACCCACCTTGCACGGCAGAAACACCAGCGTGCCGTTTTCTATCATTTCTTCCAACGCATATAAGCGTTCGGCGATTTCTTCCGAGTTTGCTTTCAATCCGGCACCGCAAATCATACCGCTGTTGTTTTGTCTAAATGTCAAACGTTCGTAGTCTTTATTTGTCATTTTATAATTTGCTTTCGTCGGCATAGTAGTCCCTCCTAGTATCTACAATCGGTCTACCTTTAGTGTCATAAAAACCTATACGCGATATAATTATATCCTCTATCGATGTTGTTTCTCCGTTATTTTGCAACAATATTTCACAAAGATAAGCACTACCGTATAAATAAGTTACGTAATCGAACACATATGGCAAATATTTATTAAACCTTGTCATCACATCTTCGCCGTGCTTACACACGCTGCGAAATGCAATCATTGCTCCAGGGCTTATTTTATGCTTTGTGAGATGTGTTTCCCAGTCATTTTTGTCGATTATTTCCCACGTCATTGTCTACACCTCTGTTACAGTTTCAATATCAGGTTCCTCAGTATCTGCAAGATTAAGCAGCTCATATTTGGACATATACAATAAATTATCCTTGGCGTCCTCAATGTCCAACCCGTTAACTACAATTGTTCCTCTGATGGTGAACTGTATCTCATATGACTTTTTACTCATCCTTGTTCCTCCTTATTTCCTTAATGTAATAATGTATGCATAGTGCACCTGTGAACCATAAAAGCGTGTTAATGGCCACCGTCGCGAGTGCTAACCAGACTGGTATCTCGCCGACCAACATCGTTCCAAGTTTCATTGTGAACACATTAGCAGCACCTAGGCAAAGTATGCCAACGAATAATTGTATAAACATATTATCCTCCAAAATATTTTTGCCAATATTGTTTATCATACCCATATTTTTCCAGCTTTTGTTGTAATGTACGTATCAATCGTGATGTGTTATTACTTATTGTATTTGTTCTGAACTCGCGAAGCAATTGGTCGTATTGTCGCTTACCAAGTACTTCTATAAGAAGTCCTTTTTGTTCAGCAAGTAATTGATTTAACATCTCAGCTTCTTCTTTGTCATATATTTCGTTCTCTTTTTCAGTATCTGGTATTATATCTACTACAGATAATGTATCTTCACTATTTTTAACAGGTGCGTCACTACTTACAAAAGTAATATCACGAGGTTCTTTACGCAGCATTTGATAAACGCTATTTTCAAAAGTACGTTTAAGTATAGCTTTATGTATATAATATCCTTTGTTATACAACTCGCAAAGTTTACAAGAACATAACTGGACTAAGTCATCGTACGGATAACGTTTCCATCGTCGGTGTTGTACTAATGCCAAACGATGTATTAGTGGTTGTAACACATCTATGAGTATTGGTAACGGAGGTTGGCCATAACAAAATATTCCTTGCTTCATATCTTTACTCACAGAAGATAAAATATTTGTTATCATTACTCCTATAGGTATTGTATTGTACTCGTCTATTTGACTTATGTGTGCATTTATTGTAATACTAAACTTGTTATTGTATGCAACAAAACTATACAATGTATCGGTGAATGAGAACTCGTCTTGCAACATTCTGTTAATATTGCCATCGTGTAAGTTAAACTTAACACTAAAATTATTTATTTCTTGTTTCATAGTCTATTCCCCAAGTTGTAAGTTGTTTTTGTATTTCAGTTAACACCGGGTCTTTACATTTACGATTGATTATTTCAATCTCTTTACAAATAGCTGCAATTTTGTTAAATACGGTAGAAGTTTTTATTACACTATCGGTGCTCCATCCCAAAATTGCATAAATTTCTTCTGCGACAAACCAGTTAAGTAATCTACTTAATGATATTTTTGCACTACTTGCAGGGTATTTTGTAAGTAACTCAATATAATATGTACTTGTAACATCTACATTAAACCGTTTACATTCACTTCGTACAAAAGATGGTTTATTGTAAATGTCAATCTCTCCTGCTTCGCAAGCATACAATATACGGTCTGTTACTTCTGACAATGTACCAAACTGTCGTAGTATCTCTGCAGTGTCAGGTAACAGATATACGCTCATCTGCATATATCACCTCATTCTTCAAACATCTCTTTTGAAAACTTTCTCATAGTAGGTATATTCGATATTGCATAAAACTTTTTAATTATTTTACGCATTGTACTATCAAGAAACTTTGTACATTCTTCGCCCATTACTGGTGGTACTCGGTAATATGCTCCTGCTATAGAACAAGCAATTGCTGCAAGAGTGTCAGTATCGCCACCGATTTGTATCGACTTTATCACACAATCAATGAAGTTACTACTTTCAAAGAATGTGCTCATTGCCATAGGCACTGTACCCTGACAAGACTCGTCGAAGTAATATTGTCCAAGCCACTTTCTATATTGGGGCAATTCTCTACCGTTAATACGCTCATATATGTCACCTTTGCTATATCCTTGCAACGCATACCATACCAATAAAGCAACCATCTGGGCATAGTGAACCGCCTCCGCAGTATTATGGGTTACGACAGTTACTGCTTCTGCATACTCAAAAACCTCTTCCTCACATTCTGCAATGTACGCTACTGGGCTCACACGCATTGCCGCACCATTACCATATGAGCCGTATGGTTTATGGTCTTTACCTTCGGCCCAATCTCTAAACATTGCACCATAGGACATATCTGGATATCGTTTGTACAAATCAATAAGCATATGCCGCATACCTTTCTGCAGCAGTGCTATGAACTCGGTATTTGTAGTGTCATCAAGCTGGTGTTGTTTAGCATATATACAAGCACCCATAGTTGCAAGAGTGTGCACAGTATCATCAGTGACCCAACAATTATCAAACAATTTAAGGTCGTGGTCACCTTTATAGTTATTAAATTCATAACGACTTCCACAAATGTCACCGATTATTGGTCCAAATGCAACATACTTATTAGGCATTGTTCTCTCCTTGTATAGGTATTATCCGTGATATAACTATCTCGTGTGTTACACGCTGTTCAGGCGCATTGTCAATATACTTAATATACGGCCGAGATATAAGTGACCCTACAATATCAACATCTTGTTTAACTTGCAATGTAGATACATACTGTGCGGCACCACTCCAAGCTACAATGGGTATGTAAAAGAATCTGCCCTCAGTTAATTTTATACGGGTTATAACTTGCGCAATATTCTTACCACCTTTAACAGTGCTGTGAGGTGTTGTCACAATACGTCCTTGGAAATGCACATATGACTGGTCCGGCTCAGTATTTGCGATATGTTCCACAGCTGCGGCGTGTATATGCACGTGGTTATGTCTCTTGCCGTCGTCAGTATATTCAGACCATGAGCGTATTGTACCGGTTATTTTAACTCTTTTACCTACAATAAGTGCATCCGGCAGCGCGGTTTTATCGTCAATACTGACAGGTACAAAGGATGCTTTATTGGTTTTAACCATTATCTCTGTTGTGCTACGGTTAGTACCTTCAACTGGTTTGAACTGTTCTGTCAATGTACCTACAATTATGGCTGTATTTACCATTATTTATTCTCCTTATTTATCTTATTCCAGCAGTCGTCACCGTAACCTTTAGCTACAGCCTCAGGTTTAGTGAGTACTTTACCACATCTTTTGCAATAGCCGAGCTGGTGACACCGTATGTGTGAACTATCGCCGTATTCCCAGAAGTGGTTGAACAGTGACCACCACGGATAGAACCAAGTTGCCACACTAGGCTCACCAGTAAGCAGCATATCATACAATGTGGTGTCATAGCGTTGAGCAATGAACCACTCTTTGCCGTGTGGTGACAAGGCAAATATCTGCCAATGCTTAATACCCAGAGTCTTGCGTACTGTATAGTAGCATCGTGTAGTTTTGCCACCCGGATGTTGCAATGTAAGCTCAAACGCAGTGTCGTGGTTTTTGAACAATGTGTTAATAAACCGGTTATGTGGTATGGTGATCCGTGTTGTATCAGTCATCGTCTACCTCCTCATAGAACGGGCACGGTCTGGTTTTATCCTCGTCATACTTGTACAGTGCACACCCGCAGGTGATGAGACCCTCGAGCCGTATCGGACAAGTTTTCTTACACAGCTTATAAGTAGCAGGACACTCCTCATACTTACAAGTATTGCAGCGGGGCTGGCGCCGGCGGTTGCGTCTGGGTTTAGACATTGTTATCCTCCTTTTTAGCACGCATCAACTGTTGAGCAACCTTGATGAGTTGTTTCTGTTTGTACTCTTTATCCTCTGCAAGCTGTGCTTCACGGGTGGTGTCATACCACTGACCTCCACTCTTAGTCCATTGTTCCACAATCTTGCCCTGCATACTACGTCTAGTATATGATGTACTGAACAGGTCAATATACATAGCATCTATCAATGCCGGGTGGCTTTGAGCGAACCCTGTGGGGCGAGGACCACGCGGGTCACGTAACGCACGGCTACACTCTATATGGTGTTCCTCGTTGAGGTATCTATATGTAGTCATGATATTAACCCTCCCATGGTGTAATTGTTGTCGATAAATGTCTCACTAGCTATTATCCATGCTTTATTTGTATTGTTATGAGCATACACGCGATGTGCAGGCACAGGCGCAATATAGGCAGTGTCGAACGTGTTGCTGGTTATATACCACTCGTATATCTTAGTAGGTGTTACAACTCTGAACACGTACAATGTATGGCTCGGTGTGGCATTCACTCTGTAGACAGCTCCAAGTGTGAACTGGTGACAGTTGCCACCCAGTACAGTGAACCCGTAGTCGTGGCAATCACGTTGTTCCAGCCAACTGTTCCAATAGCTGTACACCGCGCGTTTACTCTCGCTGGCCTTCTTGTACAAGTATCTGTCTGGGTATTTATCCTCTCGGAGCTTGTATAAGTGTCTGCCGTAGTGCTGGCGGTACAACTCCCAGTATCTGATGAATGTGTTGTAACTCTTGTCTCTATCCCAGCGTTGCCTCATGATGTATCTCCTTATAAATGTATTTATGTTATCCCGTTAAGGGAAGCCCCACCGTACAATGTATGCACGGCGGAGCCGGTGGTATTAGTCCTCGGTGACCTCACCCATGAGAGCAGCGAGTTTGGCCTGCAGTTTAGCAATCTTGCTCTCAGTCTGGCGGGCCTTTTGCTCGTTAGTGAGCGGACCGCGGGGCTTACGTTCAGTCTTGTGAGCAGCTTTAGCCTCAGCCTTAGCTTGTTCAGCGATGGACAGCAGCTCATTGTAGCGGTCGTAATCTGTGTCGAGGATGTAGTCAACGAGTGTCTTGCGGGTTTTAATATCAGTCATAGTATTATGTCTCCTTTATGTGTAATGTTATGTCTATTGTTACAATGTGTTGTGGCGTAGCTGAGCGTGTTTACTCGCCAGCTTGCTCAATGAGAGCGGCGAGAGCAGCCTGAGCCTTAGCAATCTTGTTGCGCAGCTTTTGTTCCTCGGTGAGCGGTTGTTTCTTGTGGGTGGCGCGGTCAGCCTCCATAGCCTCGCGAGCACGGTCGATGATAGCTTTGTACTCGACCTGCAAGTCCTCAGGCAGGTAAGCGATGAGCTTGGCATTGGGCAGCTTAGTGCCAACCGAGCCGATGGGAGTCTTCTCAGTGGCGTACAGGGGGATGCCGTCAGGGTTAGCCTCAAAGTCCTTGTAAGCTTTCTTAGTGCTGTAGTACGTGCGGTTGGCGTCGTTCTTGGACAGTTTAATGGAGTAGCCACCGCCACCGACGTTCTCGGGGCAGACAGGGCCGAAGTTACCGTCGAGGTCACGGACGTGCCAGCCGTCGTCGAGATGCACGAGGAATGCCAAAGGGTTAGTGTTTTCGATTGTTTTGCTCATAGTAAGAGCCTCCTAAGATAAAATATTTTATCAGTTTAATCAGTCTCCACGATTAAACATTGATAATCTAATTATAATATATGCTTGTTTTGTCTGAGATATTACCATTTTATGGAAAATTGTCTGGTGTGTGATATTATGGCGACGGTATCTATTCTACAATGTAGTGCAGCGGAGCATAGCGGTGTGATTATGAGCGATTATGTCACATTTTACAATGATGTGAAGGCTGCGCCGGTAGTGGGAATGTTATGCTGACCGGACCGCAAGGTGACCGGTCGATTGGTGGACGGGTGGATTTATCAGTTTGATTTATCAGTTGGGGTTGTTATATAGGTATTCGGTTATAATATATTAGGATGACTGATTTGATAAGGGATTGATTGGGAGATGATATGGAGATTATATTTTTCTTTATCGATTATCAGTTTTTTTTCCAAACTTTTTTAATTTTTCAAACTGATAAAAACTGATAAAAAATATGATAATATATATTTTTACTATATATACTATATATGCATATATTTTTACTTTTCTAAAAAAAGTATTTAGAAGGGTGCAGTTTCAACTACACAAAAACTTATCAGTTTTTATCAGTTCAAAATTCTGAAAAAGTTCGTCAAAAAATCTGATAATCGATAAAAAAAAATATAATTTTCATATCATTTTCTATTCATTGTCTTGTCAGGTTGGCTATGCTAATATATTATAGCTGGATGGTTATATAACAAGCCAAACTGATAAACGAAACTGATAAAGTCACACATTTTATAACATATACATTCAGAAATACACATTTTTCGACTTATCAGTTGGGACACGATTTTTATCAGTTTTCACATTTCTACAACAGTTCCATGGCTTATTTGTTATTTTTTCATAATAAAATTATTCTTATCAGATTTATCAGATAAATAACGTTATCTATCGACTGACATTTATATAGCCTATAAATAACAGGTTTGTTATTTTTATGCCACAACTATATACCAGAGAATGTAACAATTGAGTCCTAAAAACGTCTATTTATCAGTTTTTATCAGTCCAACTGATAAAAAACTAGGCCAACTGATAAATAGACATAGATACAACGAAATAACATTTATGATAAGTTTATGTCACAATTTAGTCTAGTGAATACGGACTTATGTAGACATACACATCGGTTAGCTCCGCTTCAGAAGCTATATGAGCGGTCAATTCAGCAATGTGGTCAACAAATTGGTCCGCTCCACGGATAAACCACTCAAATTTGGCTCGATTTGAGAGCGTGTCCCAAATATTGCAGGCAAATTTAGTGAATTGTGTGGGTTCAGAAAGCGTGTTATTGTTCGGGTTATAGTCTAGATTCATTATTGTAACCTCCGTTTACTTATTATTTGACGACTCACTATAGAGTCGTTTTGCGGAAAAAATTACAAGAAAAGTGCTTATTCAGCACTTTCTTGTACAAAATCATCAAAGTTTCTGAGATTTACTGGGTTACAGAGCTGCATTTCGGCAAGTAATCTGCTGATATTTACTTCAGTGTAGTTAATGATGTCATAATCTGTTGCATGCATTACTACAATTTGAGTGATGCCGTTCTCTGCAATGACTTCTTGCATCAAGAATGCTACATCTTTTCTGGTTTTGTAGTCAGTACAGCCATTAGACAAATTGTCAAGATACTTGTTGATGCACAGTTGTTCAAAAATTCTTTCTTCAATCATTTCACTAAACCTCTCTATATAATATTTTTACTTATTATTTGACGACTCACTTAATATCTATCTGAGCAAAAGAATAAGCCGGTTGGCTTACTCTTCATATTGTGCTAGCTGTGCTTGCAATTGTGCTATTTGCTCTTCAAGTTGTGCTTTCTTTAACTTTGCTATAGCTTTGTTTACTAATTTGTCTAACAATTCAGCATCTTCTTTGTCTAATACTTCTTTTAATCTGTCTATCTCACTCTTTTTTGGCTGTTTGTTGATAGTACTCTGCTGTGCTGTTGTTTGATTGTGTATAGTTTTGCTATAAGTCAATTCATAGCCATCACAAATCTTCTTATCACTAAGCCACTTCAAGCCAAGTTCATTATCAGGCAACTTATAGCAATAGTTGCCAGCGGTTTGCTTTGCTTTAGTTTTAACTGGCTTAATATTTTCTGAGCCGTCTAAGTCTACTTCTACTAATGCAAAGCCATCACAATAGTTGATAGTGTCATTCATTTGTCTAATAAAAGTCTTCATAATGTTATATACTCTCTCTTTTTCAATATTATAAGTTGAATATTAAGCTTTTAAGCTTTTAAGCTTCTAAGCTTTTAAGCTTCTAAGCTTTTTGCTTTAGTCATTCAACTTACACTAAATATATTTTGAAACATATTGAAAAATGAGAATTTGTGCCGCTCTCAAGACCGGTATATACATATTTTCATAAATAACATCCAAAAAAATTTTACACCAATCACTCTTTCTAATATATAATCCTTAATTTCCCTGATATTCTTAAAGATTAGCCGTTTAATCAGTCCGATTATATATTAAAACCGTCCTTCGCGCGCGTAATCATTATATAAGCCGGTCTCCGTCTCCAGCGAGCTCCGCTTCACATCCTTGTAAATATTGTGAAATTGAACCATATTGTAACTTTTGTACACGCCGGTGGTCAAGTTTCTCTCACTAAATAAAATTTTTGTAAAATTACGGTAATAAACCTACCAAATACTGCGTATAATAATATTGTACAACAGTACAATATTAAAAGGAGGTAATTCCTAATGGCAAATAAATCTAATAAACAAGAGCGTGAATGGAAAGAGATGCTAAGCGTCTTTTCTGACCCTCGGACATTACGTACTGCCTGGCGAGCAGTTGGCAGCGCAATACTCCGTAACCCTGCCAGTAAGCCGGTCATACGCTACAATAAGGAGGGCGACGAGACGTACGACAGCATGGTTGAGGGATACACCTACCAGAGACTCAGGCAGGACATCCTTGCTATCACTGGTGGGCAGGACCGCGAGCCTACTGAGCTGGAGATGATACTTGCGTGCCAGGCGGTTAAGGCCCGGACGGACACCAGCGCGGCGACATTCGTGCGTGACACACTCGGTGCTAAGCCAGTTGACGAGAGCAAGGTCGACCAGACGGTTAACGCGTTCGAGTCATTGTCGGATGAGGAGCTTGAGCTGTTGGCACGTCACAGAGCGCAGCAGAATAGTTGTGCGTCAGATGATAGTGGTACTCTGGCCCCTGACAGCTCCGCTACAACCATTGTAAGGGGTGGCACCGATGGCAATAGCTAACACACTGGACGGTGAGTTGTTACGCCGGCGGTTGAGACACAACTATGGGGACTACGTGGCATATGCCAACAAGCCATATGGGTTCTACATGACACACTTCCATAGATACTTGTGCGATAAGATACAGGCGTTCCTCGAGGCTGAGACGGGTAAGGCGATGGACATATTGCTGCTGTCGGTCCCACCACGCCACGGTAAGTCGTTCTGCGTGACAGAGACACTGCCGAGCTGGTACCTTGGCAACCACCCTGACGGCAACGTCATCATTGCTGCATACGAGGGGACGTTCGCTGAGGCGTTCAGCAGACGCAACAGAGAGAAGTTCAACGACTGTGCGAGCGACATATTTCGGGTTAAACCTAACCTCAACGTGCAGGGCGTTGCTTTATGGGAAACCGAGAACGGCGGGCGTTGTCGTGCTGCAGGCCTCAAGGCCGGTATCACTGGCTACGGCGCTGACCTGTTCATAATCGATGACCCCATCAAGAACCAAGAGGCGGCACAGTCCGAGAGCATTATTAGCAAATTGCACGATGAGATGGGACCTTCTGTCCAGTCACGTATTCACCCCGGCGGTAAACTCATTGTCATACAAACACGATGGGTAGAGAACGACGTCATAGGGTTTATACAAGAGAACTGGCGCGAGTTCATATACGAGGACATTAACCTGCCTTGTGAGTGCGAGGACCCTGAGCACGACCCACTGGGCCGTCAGCTAGGTGACTCGCTGATGGGACCACATCTCGGTGACAACGACCTGCCGCGCCGCATTTGTAACGACAACACTTGGCTCCGCAGCAAGAAGTCGCTTGTATGTGCCGGTGAGGGTGAGTACACCTGGAACGCATTGTACCAAGGGCACCCGAGTGCCAAACAAGGTAACTTGTTCGAGCGGCAGTGGTGGCAGTACTACGACCGAGACCAGTTCACACTTGACCAGTTCGAGTACGTGCACATCTCGGTTGACGCTACGTTCAAGCAGACAGCTACTTCGGATATGGTCGCTATGCAGGTCACAGGCGTATACAAGGGCGAGGTGTACATATGGCGTCTTGTCAACAAGCGGATGGGGTTCGTGGACACTAAGGCCAAGATATTGTCAGTTATTAAAGAGTGTGGCAGCATCGATGAGCTTGTCATCGAGGACAAGGCCAACGGTAGTGCCATCATCGACAGCTTCCGCTACATCGACGACGCACCTCCCATTGTGGCAGTTAACCCGCAGGGTGGTAAGTTCTCACGTGCACAGGCCGTCGCCAGCTACGTCATTGCAGGCAAGGTGCACATACCGCTTGAGCGCAACTGGACAGAGGCCGAGTACAAGGACGTTGAGTGGGACGGGCCCATACCTGAGGGATGTGGCAAGCGGCTGTCACCAGGCGAAGCATTTGTACAACAGCATATGCGGTTCCCGTTCGCTAAGCACGATGACATGGTCGACGCTGACACACAGAGCTTGACACGGGTCATAAAGCTGACCACAGGTGAGGAGCCTAAGCCTGCACGGCGCATACAGCGCTACGTGCACTGGTACCCCGATATGTGGGAAGATTACGACAGTATGAGCCCTGCCGAGCAGGAGCGCTTCATTGCCACATACGGGGCGCCGCTCGAGTGGCGTGACGAGCTCGATAAGATAAGCTAACATTGTAAATATTGTAAATATTGTAAAGGAGGAATATTGTGGATAGACTGAGCCTATATTTGCACGATGGCGGTATAGAGTACTATTCCAACACTGCTGATGAGGAACAACGGCTACAACAGTTCGACGTGTTGTACCAGCGGGCTAAGGCTGCACAGGAGCGAGACCGTGAGCTACAGCCTGTAACGCTTGACAAGTACCGGCGGGCATATCGTGGTGAGCTGGGTGCACTTGACAAGGATGGTAAAGAGTCCACTGCTAGGCCACTACGCCACTTGCGCAAGGTGGTGTACGAGTTCATTGAGAGCAAGATTGATAATAGTATCCCGATGCCTAAGATGGTTGCTCGTCATCGCACAGACAAGTACTTGGTGGAGACTACTGAGGCCTTCATTAAGGATAACTTGGATAACTTGATGGCTAAATACGTCAACGACGCTGCAGAGCGCAGTACATACATTGACGGTACCTCGTGGTTTAAGGTGTGTTGGGACCCCGAGGATAGTACACACAACATACCCGGACGTGTGCGTATCGAGACGCTTCTTGTAGACCAGGTGGTACCTCAGCCTGGCATTAAGGACTACAAGCAGCTTGAGTATATCTTCGAGCGTAGTACAATGAGCCTGAGCAGGATATACGACCTGTATGGCAGATACATTATGCCGGTGTCCGATGACAGCAATATGGTTGAGGTCATCAGCTGCTACTACCTCAACGATGACCACATTGTAGGATTGTTTATGTGGGCAGAAGCTACTGACCAGGTCATATGTGACGAGAAAGACTGGCAGATACGCAAGATACGTTATTGTAAGACCTGCGGTGCAGTACAGCCTGTACAGACTGTGTGCGATAATTGTGGACATAAGACGTTCCAGTATCGCAATGCGGAGACTGAGATATTGTCAGAGGACCTTATCGAGACACACAACCCGTACGAGGCTGGTGAGACGAATGACCCCAACGCACCTAACGTGACAACAGTGTTCGCGTCACAGGGTACTGAGATACCGTTCTACAGGCTCCGCCAATTGCCATTTGTACCACGTCCGGCTGTAAGCCGTATGGACAGTATATATGGTATGAGTGAAGTCAAGATGATACTTGAGGAACAAGACGCTACTAATAAGTTGTTGACCAAAGGACTTGACAAAGGCCTCAAATCAGGTACCGTTATTACTAAACCTGAGAAGATACGCATTGGTGATATGGACCAAACAATCAAAATTGTAGGTGTGCGTACTGCAGAAGAAGCACAGATGGTCCAAGCTAAGCAACTTGTAAGTGACGTGTCGCAAGACCTTGTTCTTGCTAACTTGTACTACGAGAGTGCACGGAGTGCCTCCGGTGTGACTGAGAGTTTTCAAGGCAAGAGTGATACTACTGCGGTTAGCGGTAAGGCTAAGATGTATGCAGCAGCACAGAGTGCAGGACGTATACAGTCACTACGCGAGATGAAAGCGGCATCATTTGCAGGAGTGTATGAGCTGGTACTCAAGTACTTACTTGCATTTAGCAATGAGCCAGTGCAGTTTACACGCGTGTTGCCTAACGGTGATGTCACTGAGGTTGAATGGAATAAGTATATGTTCCTTGCAAAAGGCAAGTACGGTGAGTATTATTACCGTGACGACTTCCAGTTTAACACAGACGCGGCTAGTACATTGTCACAGGATAGAGCATCTATGTGGCAGGAGACTGACCAGAAATTTGTACAAGGTATGTTCGGTAACCCTGCAGACCCGCGTAACATTGAGTTGTACTGGAACATTATGAGCAGTTTTGATTACCCGCTTGCCAGACTTGCTCTTGCAGGTATCAAGGCTAACAGCCAACACTTGCCGGCAGAGATTGAACAGATGCTACTGCAGAACCCCGAGATATTGCAGCAACTGATGGCAATGCAGCAAGCGGGCACAGACCAGCGTGGTGGTGCTAGACCTAACAGCGGTCCGGAGGGTAACGGAGCGACACACGCCGCTAACGTCGAGCGTACAAACGAGCGTAACAGAGCGGCTAACCAGCAGACCGTTGGTAGTGCACAGACAGGAGGACCCTTACAATGAGGATATACGCAGACAGAATACAAGTAGAACGCGGTGAGGCGTGGACATACGACGTGTACTTCCAGAACCGTGACGGGTCACCCTACATTGTAAGTAGTGAGATGCAGAACCCACAGATACTTGTCACAGTAGCATCAAGTAAGTATACACAGAACGGTCGCTACATTGCTAACTTCTGGAATGACGTGGCACAAGCATACCCACGGTTCTACAGTACAGAGCCTACCGTCATTGTAGATACGTCAGCGACGAGTATCAACAATTTGCAGAGTCCTGCTAAATATGGCGTCACATTGCCGACAGATAAGACTAGTGTTACTTATGAGAATTTTAGTGTATATGCTTGGACAGACAACGACGGTGAGACACATTATTTGCAGTGGCTTGGTACTGCTGTAAGCGGTGAGTACGTGGAGTATTCATTCCACTTTGTACAACATTTCCCGACAGATATTACTAACGACTGGATAGAACAGAGCTATGTGTTCGGTATCAAGTTGCTAGGTGGTGTAGAGAACCCTGATTATGACCCTAACAACTTAGAGTCGCGACCGTTGTTAACTGCTGAGGGAGTACAAGTACTAGTTGCACCGATGCAATTAGTTGTAACCAGTAACATTGCTGGTAGCATATTGTAAGGAGGTAAAAATGGCTGAGAAAAATTATAGAACCGTTGCGGTTATACCTGAGATGCCTCGTACAATAGACGAGCAGCAATTGTATGTGTATGTGCCTCGAGGTACAACAAGCAACTTCGGTATATTCAAACCTGACGGTAAACAATTTGTAATTACTGCGGATGGTGTTTTGCGTGTAGATGTACGTAATCTAATTAAACTTGCTGACCCTGCGGCTATTTCACAAGTTGTTGAAGATGGAGGCGAACCGGCAGTAAATGTAAATATTGATTTTACTGACCCTGACGACTCGTTGTCGAGAGAATTTCAATTCCAGTACGTCTTTAAGAACATTAAAGGTGCTACCGGTCAAAAAGGAGACACCGGTCTTGCAGCACTAGAATGTAGTTACGTAAAGACGGCGAATATACAACCGTTGCCTCTCAAGCAAATAAATATACCGCTCAACACTTTTAATAGAACGCCGTTGCCTAACGAAATTGCAACTTGCTATTACATTGATAGCACAACTTCGATTACATATCTTATAAGGGCGAGCATCATAAGCGTATCTGGCGACCATGCCATATGCTATATTGATTCAGTATCACGGCTTACAGGTGACAAAGGTGCTGATGCATTGGTCTACAGTGGCACATACACAGAAACAAGTGTAGGTGATGTTGCCGATGAACCTATACATCTTGACCTTGCAAACTTCAGCAGAACACCTGTAAAAGGTGATACGTTCATTCTTGTGTACTACACTACCGAAAATGCGCAAACTACCATTGCGCTATTCAGTATTTACGAAGTATATGATAATTATGTAGAAGCACAACTTGTACTTGATACCCAGTATGTGATAACCGGTCCTCAAGGCGAACAGGGTGAGCAGGGAACACCTGGAACACCTGGCACTGATGGTGTGAGTGTCACGTCTGTAACACAGACAGGTGTGCAAGGTGGTACTCTTGTAACAATCACATTGTCTAACGGACAGAGTACATCGTTCACAGTGTACAATGGTATCAATACCAACTTCCAAATTGTACAAACATTGCCGACAAGTGACATCAGTACATCGACAATCTATCTTGTACCTGCAGACGACCCCGGCGAACAGAATGTGTACGATGAGTACATTTATGTTAACGGAGCGTGGGAACATATTGGTTCAACATCAGTAGACTTGAGTAACTACGTGACAAAGACGTACTTCGACCAGACTGTTGGTACTGCTACAAAGAACTACATCAATGCACAAGTAAGTAAGATACAAAATATGTACATTGAGATGTTCGAGAGCGGGTCAGTACCTGCGAAAGGTCAGGCGTTGACGCTTACTAATAGCAACTTTGCAAGAGTACCTGCACAAGGACAGTACTTCTCGTTGATAGAAGTTGTTAACACCAAAGATAAGTACTACACCATTTGCAAAATTGCAAGTGTTGATACGACAACTTGTAGTGCTACAGTTGAGGCTGTTACTGAGTTGGATAGCGGTACGGAGATTGAGGCTATTAAAGCCTCCATTGAGGCATTAACGACTACTGTTAATGGCAAAGCCGATACAAGCACATTGGACGGCAAGTTGGATAAAGTAACATCGGCAAGTTCTGTAAAGCAAGCCTACGTCAAGAACGCAACAGGCACGCAAGAAATGATAGACTTGTATGCAAGTGCAGTGCCGAACACAATTGTACTTCGTGACGGTCAAGGCAAAGCGAAGATTGCGGCAGGTACAGCAGACGACGATATTGCTAACGTCGGACAAATGAACGCAGCAATTGCAACGGCAACGTCTGGTTTAGAAACGACTTCCAACAAAACGACTTCCTTATCCGACAGTTCCACCGACACTCAATATCCTAGTGCAAAAGCCGTCGTGGACTACGTGGAAGAGAATGCAGGTGGAGAAGCGTATCATATTGAAGTAACGAGTGGCGGCAGTACTGCATTAACCGATGAGCAGATAACAAATCTTGTTGCTGACACGGACAGTTATGTATTGTACAGATACAATAACAACGTATACAAGTTGTGCAGAAACTATCAATCAAGTGCTTCACTTATATATTCAACCGTTGTTGAAGAAACTGAATACCGTGTAATTATTCCATTCGCACAGAAGCAATGGCTAGGAAGTGCATACAAGCTGCAATCGCCGCAAAATATGACAAGTACGATAAGCGCAAGTTCGACAGATACTCAATATCCGAGTGCACAAGCGTCTTATGTATACGGTCAACAGATATTGTCAAGCGCAAAGAGTTATGCGGACACGGCAATAGCAAATGCGATTACAACTGCATTGAACACGCCTGTGTAAGGAGATAAATTATGGCAAAAAACAATAATTTAACAGATTTCCTAACTGATGTAGCCGACGCTATTCGGACAAAGAAAGGCACGACAGGGACTATAAACCCTCAAAATTTTAGCAGTGAAATTGCAAGTATCTCCACAGGCACAGACACGAGTGACGCAACTGCAACAAGTGCTGATATATTAAGTGGCAAGACGGCTTATGTTGCAGGACAAAAGGTCACTGGGACGATTGAAACATATGATGGGAGTACACACGACAAAGGCACGGTTGTCACCAACAATATTGCAGGGTTTACAGGTTTGTCGAATAGTTCGGGCGTACTGACATTGACGGACGACCTTGCAGGACAACCGACTTGGCAGACCACAACAAGTGGAGGATACGTCAGTGTTAGTAGCACGTTAGACAGTATGTACCCTTACAGCGAAATGGGCGAAGAAACTGATAGTAGTGGTAACGTGTTTGTCACTATCCCGAAAATGTGGATAAAGTGGATAAAGGCTTCGGACGGTTCACTTGACGGGTTCAAATGTGCTTCAAGGCAAGTTGATAGTACGTACTTCATACCCGACTGTTTCCTTAGCCCAAATGGTAGCGGATATTTAGATAAAATAGGTATCGGCAAATACGAGGGAAGTGGCACGTCGAGTAAGATTTACAGTAAAAGTAATTCCACTTGCTTGGTATCAATCACTCGTGCAACTGCGAGAAGTGCAGCAAGGTCATATGGTACAAGCAGCAACTATTACAACGGTTATCAACAGTTGGATATGTCAATGTACGTGTTGTACAATATGCTTTGTATGATGTATTACCGTACAGCGAATATACAAACTGTCTATGCAGGTAGAACGAGTGGTTACAGTTCGGCGCAAGCAACAGGTTCGTGCGATAGTATCAACGGTAAAAACGGTTGGAACACTACAACAGGTTGTGTGAAAATGCTAGGCGTTGAAAACCCATATGGTAATATATTTAAGTGGGTTGATGGTATTGTGTTTTCGTCGAGTACTATATACGCCCATAGATTACCAGGTAACTTCTCCGACACAACTACTAATGGCGTAGTACTTGGGTTTAGTAGACCTACTTCAAGTCAATACATAAGCAAAATTACTGCGGGCACTAACGCGAATGCATATTCGTATGTTTATGCAAGTGCAGTTGCTGGAAGTGCAAATACTTACTATGGCGATTATTGTTGGTATTCTTCTGGTGGGGTGGTCCTTTATGTGGGCGGTAATTGGAATCTCGGTGTCCGTGCGGGTCTTTGGTCCCTTGCAGGTAATGATGCTGCCTCTTACTCCTACTACTATCTCGGGTGTCGCCTGTGTCGTAGATACATTTAAGTAAAGGAGTAACAAATGGAAATTCTATTAACAAACCCTGACGGAACAGTGTTAGATACGGAAGCGACATACGTTGCGGAAGATATAACAATAACCCCTGTACTAGGGTCAAAATCAGTAACACCTACACAAAGTGTGCAAGAGATTGAGCCTGACATGGGACAAGTCGGCTTAAAGAAAGTCACAGTCGGCGCAGTCCAAACAGAAACAACAAGCGTAACACCTGCGAAAGGTGCGCAAACCGTTCAACCGAGTGACGGCAAATTTTTCAGTTCTGTCACAGTAGAAGCAATACCCGACGATTACGTGATACCGAGTGGAACACAACAAATAACGGCTAACGGCACATACGATGTCAGCGGGAAAGCAAGTGCAGTTGTAAACGTTGAGCCGAATTTGGAAGAAAAAACGGTGGAAATAACCGAGAACGGCACGACTGAGGTTACACCGTCAAGTGGCAAAGACGGTATGAGCAAAGTCACTGTGACAACGAACGTCCCAACAAGTCCGATTGAAGAAGTTGCAACAAGTTCAGCAATGGACGCATTGTTGGTCGAAGCAAACGTCGGCAAGTACTACAAGTTCACAGGCACGACGGACAGCAACTACACAAATGGTGACTTGTACCTTGTTGAGAGTGGGGGGGGCAGTGAGTAGTCATACGTTGACGTGGGAAGTTCTGAGCGATGTTGAAGTGGACGGAGTCAACGTAACTTCTCCATATACTTTGACACAAGATTGTACAATTGATGTAAACGTATCACTTGAAGATACCGACATAAAAATAAATGGAGTAACTTATTCAGATACAGCTACAATATCAATTGCTAATGAAGATATTGTAATGGAACTCGTTGGTGGAAATCGTGATTCATTTTTTACCGTAATAATCAACTACACCATATCCTAACTTTATCCCTGTCAGTAGGTGGCTAGACTGTCGGTAAAGGAGAGTGAATATGCCTGATACACCAGAGTACAACGTTCATATTCTAGTAAATCTAGATATAGTGGCTATAACTATCGGACACGACCCAGTCACATGGGAAGCGAACGAGGATGAAAATTCCAATACTTACACCATAAGTGGGAATAAAGTAAAATGGCTTGTCGAGCCTTATGTAGACCAAATTCTACAATATAACGACATAGATGTATTGCCTAGCGATATTATTGTGGACGCACAATCTTACACAACTCGCAGTGGGGGCAGCACTATGAACTTTAAGCACTTCTACGACGCAGGTCTCCAAGGCAGTGGCACAATCAAGTTCAGGCACTACTCGCAGACGGAGCCGAGTTCGGGTGAAATGTGGGTGTTGAATGAAACTATTAATGCAACAGATGGACTTAACACAGCGATTTCGTTTAGTTCTAATAATCAATCATTTGATACTTTTTATACGCATTATTCTCCGCTAAAAGAAGAGTATGTTATTGATTACATACTCAACTCAATACATTATAATGCCTATAATAACGGTTGGACGAACGAAGCCTATCGCACCATAACCTTTGAAACCGCTCCCACAGGTGACCTACTCACTTGGCTACAAGCTAACGGTACGAAACAAGGTGGGGGGGGGGCAGTAACGGGTATAACCTAACATTAGGAACCATTACTCGCTTAGGATATGCAAGTAATTCTAGTTATGTTGTACTTCACATTAACGAACCTTCTACAACAGATAATAGAAGTCAAGATTATGCTGCAGGTGATGCAACAAGTCAGGGGTTTTGGTATACAAATAGCCATGAAACTGGTTTACCTAAAGAAACTACTGTAATACCAAATGTTAAAAAGATATACTTACGTGCAAGTTATAGTGGTAGTGAAAAACCCACTTATGGACTAAATGCAGAAGCATCTACGCAATTATCTGCGACTTTTGATAATCAATTGGAAATAACTTTAGAGGGAGACACTACAATCAATGCAGGAAGTTGGGAACTTGATTAAAATGAAACGAGGTTTCACCCTGCTCGAACTGATAGTATGCGTAGCCCTTATCGGCATACTCACCACGGCGGTGTTGACGTGGTATGGCGAGTTTAAGGAATGGATAGAGGCGAGCGGCGGCAAGGTGTGGGACATTGAACCGCCTGACCCGCCCGACTATCGGGAAATTTTGAAACAACACGGACTGGACGTCGGAGAACTGACGGACGAGGAAATACAACAATTATTGGAGGAGTTACGACAATGAAGTATGAGTATACTTTCAAGCAGTCTCCAAATGTCATTGTAGGCATAAACCAAATGCTTCTTGCAATGACAGAGTATGGTGCAGTACAATACACCAAAACGAAACTTATTGTACCTACTGGTAGGAATGTTAAGTATGAATACTCCTATGAGCAGAACACGTGGACCAAAATTGTCAACTCTGTTGCAACCTTTGCAGTAAAGCCGCCTGTACTCAGGTGTGACAATCTTGCAGTAGACAATGCACTGTTCTTCACAATGCTTGTCAGTACAGACCCTGCTAACTACTATCGTAAACGTCGTGAAGAGATTTGCTACCCGGTTGTCAACCGTGGACAATTGTGGTATAGTCACCTTACTCTTGCACAAAAGACAGAACTTAACGATTGGTACGAGGCGTGGCTAGATGTAACAGATACTCTTGTAATACCCAACGCACCTTGTTGGATAGACAATAAACTTAACAAAATTGAACAGGAG
>ERZ808277.77-NODE-77-length-54200-cov-25.909798_pt1 | contig 54200 bp, 72 predicted proteins | sample MGYA00521240_ERZ808277 | MGnify/ENA primary metagenome ERZ808277 (study PRJEB31516, sample SAMN03275599) | gut metagenome | biome: mammalia-associated habitat; material: feces | host: Papio cynocephalus | place: Kenya | collected 2012-07-17 ... | reverse complement strand
CAGCATCGCACCCATTGCCATATCAAGGCTATCGCCGGCAGAGAGACAGAAAATGACGACATTCCACACCCGATACAAGCAGGAGTATCCGTTCGGACTCTTGAGGGCGTATCCGACCAAAAACGTTGACATAAAGGGCGAATTGAAAGACGGACTGCAGTACAAAGGCACCAACGACGAGTTGGAATATATGGAAGTTGACACAAAAGAGAACTTGCTCCTGCAGCCGCTGACACAATGGAGACAGAAAGACTGCAGCGGGGAAGAAGATGTCTTTTACACACATTCCGACCACTTGGGAACGGCAAACATAAGAACCGACAGCAGAGGACTTCCCATAGTGCGGGTGGATCCGCTCGCTCATCTATAGTGGTTATTATTGTAGTTTTGATGCGGTTGCCCATGATTTTTGGAAGAAAGATTGCAGAAACCAAAGAAAGGTTGTACCTTTGCAGTGCCTTTCGTGAAAAGGCGCAACCATTTACTTATTAACCCGAGTAGGTAACTCAGAGAAGTTATAACTCACAAAAAACAAACAAAAATGGCAACAAAGATTCGTTTGGCTCGTCATGGCCACAAAGATTATGCTTACTATCACATTGTAGTAGCAGACAGTCGCTCACCTCGCGACGGAAAATTCATTGAGCGTATCGGTTCTTACAACCCCAACACTAATCCTGCAACCGTAGATTTGGATTTTGAACGCGCTTTGTATTGGGTAGAGGTAGGTGCGCAACCCACAGACACCGTTCGTAACATCTTGTCAAGCGAAGGCGTAATGCTGAAGAAGCATTTGAAAGGCGGCGTTAAGAAGGGCGCATTCTCAGAAGAGGAGGCAGAGCGTCGTTTCGCTGCATGGAAAGCGGAAAAAGATGCCAAGACGGGCAAAATTTCGGACGCTGAAACTGCCAAAAAAGAGAAGATCGCCAAGGAGCGTTTGGCCGCTGAAGTGGAAGTGAACAAGGCAAAAGCTGCCGAAGTGGCAAAGAAAAAGCAAGAAGCTTTGGCTGCTGAGGCTGCCGCTGCCACTGAAACAACTACGGAGACGGAGGTTCCTGCAGAGACTTCTGCCGAGTAACAAAAGTTCCGTCTTTAAGCAAAGGCTCAGACATCGTAACAGATGTTTGAGCCTTTCTATTTTTACAACTCAAAGAAAACTACTACAAAATCACAGTATAACAATAGGATATGGCACAATAGAGATTACGGAATATCTCTTGAATTATATGGTTTGCGACAAATAGATTAAACTATTATTGTGTATTTGAAATCATTGTTATAACTTTGCCACGCAAGAATGAGGAAGGTAGTTGCGAATGTGACTGATATTGAAGAATATCAAAAGTTATACTCTCAATAGCCGAATACTCGGTCTTGCAGACATAATAAAAGCGTTTATATATGCTTGTTTTGGGACTATAGAATCCTGCAAAATTCAACTCGTCCCGTCCAAAGCAAGATACAACAAATGCTCTCGTGGTATTATAAAGATGATCTGCGCCTTATGGCGTAGCATTTTCGGTATATCAGGTGTGGGCGCATATTGTTTATTCTTGTTATAGAGGTTTTTCGGAATCTTTAAGCAGAGACGAATAGGCAAGTATATTGGCACCACGCTTTTTTTTGTACCACAGGATTGGGCAGGGTGTCTCCGATCCGACCTAATAACATAATATGTTATGAAAAAACTATTCTTTTCCGCTATGGCAATCTTCATTGCCGGCACAACGATGGCTACCGGTTACAAACAAAGCATCGGCTTGAGCGTAGGTAGTCTCAATGGTATCACCTACAAGTATTTCTTTACTGACAAACTTGCTCTGCAAAACGATCTTGTTGTCGGCTTCCAGGCAACAACAGCAACGGTGGCTTATTCTTTCAAAGCAGAAGGGGAATCTGCAGTAAAAGAACGTGAACATGCGGACCATACAACCATTTCTACGGTTGAGTTTGTGTACAACCCCAATGTACTTTATCATCTGTCGTTAGGTAGCACAGGATTGGATCTTGTAGTCGGTGGAGGTCTTAGCATTGGTTTTGGAAAACCGTATCAATGCGACTACAGAGAAGATGGCAAGCATTATGTCTCAAGTGGCAAGGAAATTTGGTCTTACGACGAAGAGACCGGTGCTGTCAAGATGGGAGGAAAGTTCGGTATCAACGCTTTTGCAGGCATGGAGTACAATTTGACCAATGCCCCTGTAACCTTTGCCTTCGATTTTCGTCCCGGTTATGGCGTATTGTTCAAAACCCAACATAATGATTCGGATGAAGAAATCAAGTGGAAAGCAAAGACAAGCCTTAATACTTTCGACTGGAGATTGTCTGTAAGTATGCGTTATTGCTTCTAACACAAACAGAAACAATAATACAACAGCATATACTGTCATGAAAAAGAATATCCTTTACATCGGTCTTTCATTCCTTTGCATTCTTACGGCTTGCAACAAGGACGAGGTTCAACGCGACGGTATCAAGAACGGAACTTCTGAAGGTATCTTTTCCGTAGCAAAAGGGAAAACAGTGCATTTCTCTATGGGAAATTTGCAGTACAACGCTTCTTCCAAAACATGGCGTTTTGCATTGCAACAATACGACTTTATAGGAGAGGAAAATAGGAACATATCTGATACCTACAACGGGTGGATAGACTTGTTCTATTGGGGAACAGGAGACAACCCTACTCTTGTAACTACAAATATAGAAGATTGTCCGTCCGCTTTCACGGATTGGGGCAAGAATGTCATCTCCAACGCAGGGAACAAAGCCAATCAATGGAGAACCTTGTCGAATGATGAGTGGGTATATCTCATCAAAAAACGCCCCAATGCCGACAGACTCGTCAGTACTGCAACATTGAATATCGACAATGTCGAAAAATACGGACTCATCATCTTGCCTGACAATTGGAAAGCACCCAATGGCATAACCATCGACTGTTCCCATGAAGCAGATTATTGGTCGAACATCTATGATGCTTCGCAATGGGCAAAGATGGAGGCGGAAGGTGCCGTTTTTCTCCCCGCAGCAGGTTTTCGTGAAGTCAACGATTATAACGATGCTGACGATATGGGTCTTTATTGGTCAAGCACTGCATACAACACAGAACTCGCACGTTATTTCGCTTTCTGTGAAGAACTGGAAGAAATTGACAATCTCATCAATCAATGCGTTGACCCGTTTTATCTGGGTTTTTCCGTCCGTCTTGTAAAAGACTTATAGGGCTGTAATCTGACCCGTTGGCTGGATTTTGGATTTAAGTTGTTTTGTCCTGCCAATGGGTCGGATTGTGATTCTATATAGGCTTTGATCGCAAACCTTGCTTGGAGATGCAAAGTTTCTGAATGCAGGAGACTACCCATGTAAGTCGTTTGAAAGTAGCCGACCTCATCGGGACCTCAACGACCCCTGAAGCCGACCCGTACGGGAAATAAAGAATTTTTCATTTTGGATTTCCGAATTGTATTAACGTCGTATCAATTAACACGACCCCGATTGGAGGAATTTTCAGTGGGAAAATACAAAAGAAACGATGCATAAGATGAAAAATAATCTATATGGAGTGTTTTTAATAACTCCAAACACAAAAAGACTGTACAGGATTTGCGAAAGAAAAAAGAAATGAGTAATTTTGCCGCATAATAGCATTGCTGTATGAAAAACTACAATCTTTTTCTCGGTACGTTCTTTTTGTTTTTCCTGTTCCCTGCGTTTGCCTTTGCAGGCAATCCGTCGCGGAAAGATAAAGTAGACATTGTATGGACAAAACGTTCAAACAGGCATACTGGTTTATATACACAGCAAAATAGTGCCATCGCCAATGGATTGACCATCTCTGCGAATATGCTCTACTACTATGGTGATGTGGATCGGCGGGGAGTGGCAATGAACGGAGGCTTTCAGAAACAGAATCTTACGTTTGGCGGGGCAGCATCGTTTGCCTACACTATGCCGGCAGGCAAATTCACCAATTGGCGGTTTGGACTGAATGCTGGAGCATTACGCGGCGACAACAGCAGTTCCTACCCTGATTCCTATAGAAAATTCAATTCCGTCTTCGGAGAGTTGTCGGCAGGCGTGGAATGGTATCCCTTCCCCTCGGCAGGGTTTTATCTGTATGGAGGTGTTGCCCTGACTTATAGTTTTGTACACTACGATTTCATGGCAGCCAGCGGGACAACCAATTCATTCCTCCCTATGATCCCTTTGGAAATAGGTTATGATTTCCACATCGGAAAAAGTTTTGGTATAAAACTGAATGTAGCCGTCCATCAGGGATTGTGGGATTCACCTGTGTGCAACTTGGACGGCTATCCCATGAATTCCTCGCAAAACTCGGAAGGTGTCAGTTTTGGCAGAGGCGGAGGAAACAAGTGGGCGGACGGTTTCTTCCAAATAGGACTTAGTTTCATTTATCGTTGGCATAACTGTGAATCTTGCCGTTTGTACAGATGGTAGGATAATGTGTAACGAAAGAGCAGCAAATAGTAGTCTTGCCGAATAAACGTAAGATAATCAACGATCCGGTCTTTGGGTTTATTTCTGTCCCCAATGATTTCTTGTACGAATTATTGCAGCACCCGTACGTGCAGCGACTGAATCGTATTCGCCAGTTGGGACTGAGTTTTTTTGTTTATCCCGGTGCAATGCACACACGCTTCTTGCACTCGCTCGGTACGATGCACCTTATGCAGGAAGCATTGCAGGTGTTGCGGCAAAAAGGCATCGGCATTTCACACGACGAAGGCAATGCCGCTATGGCTGCCATTCTGCTGCACGACATAGGACACGGCCCGTTTTCCCATGTATTGGAAAATACATTGGTACATGGCGTTTCGCATGAGCAATTGTCCCTGATGATGATGGAACAAATCGACAGGGAGTTCGAGGGACAACTGTCCGCTGCGATAGACTTGTTCAAGGATGAATACCCACGCCGATTCCTGCACCAGATGATTTCATCGCAACTGGATATGGACCGGTTGGATTATTTGTGCAGAGATTCCTTTTTCTGTGGTGTAAACGAAGGCACGGTGGCTTCGGCTCGTATATTGAAAATGCTGAACGTTGCCGGCGACAAGTTGGTAGTGGAGGCTAAGGGCATTTATTCCATCGAGAAATTTCTGGTAGCAAGACGGTTGATGTATTGGCAGGTATATCTGCACAAGACATCAGTCGGAGCAGAACAACTGCTCATCAATATACTGCGCCGTGCGCAGGAATTGGCATCAAACGGATATGAGTTGTTTGCTACTCCTGCACTGCATTGGTTCTTATATCACTATGTAGGCATTGAAGATTTCTGCAACAGCACGAAAGCATTGGAGTATTATGCCAGATTGGATGATACGGACATACTTTCCGCTATCAAAGTATGGGAAGATTGTGATGATTTAGTGCTTTCCACGTTATGCAAAGCGTTCAGCAACAGAAGATTGTTCAAAGCAAAAATCCTCACACGGCTCCTTGATGAGAACCAAAAAGAGGAATATATGGAAGCATATTCTCGCCGCTTCGGCATAGAGAGGAAAGATGCACGGTATTTTTGCAGTATACATACCGTCTCTACAGACACCTATTCACCTAAGGATGACTCAATAGATATACTCTACAGGGATGGTACAATAAGAGATATCGCCGAAGCATCTGATATGCTGAACATTCAGGTATTATCAAAAAAGGTGGAGAAACACTACTTATACTATTATCCTTTGTAAACTGTTTGGAATCAAACAAACCGATATGGAATTTACAGCAGAACAGATAGCCGCGCTTGTCGGAGGAGAAATTCGCGGAGAAAAAGACAGAAAAGTACACGACGTAAGCAAAATTGAAGAAGGACGGGAAGGAACACTGTGTTTCCTGGGCGAGCAAAAATATGTCCACTATCTCAGCCATACCGCTGCAAGCATTGTGCTGATGTCTCGCTCGCTGGAATTTCAGGAAACAACCGCTGCTACCCTCATACTGGTGGACAATGCAAGGGCGGCTGTGTCTCAATTGTTGGCGATGGTTGCAGAAGTGATGATACCTCGCAAACACGGAACGGAGCAACCTGCGTACATTAGCGACGGAGTAACAATACCTGAAGATGCCTATATCGGTGCATTTGCCTATATCGGGAAAAATGTACGGTTGGGCAGAGGCGTACAAATCTATCCGCAAGTGTATATAGGAGACAATGTTGTGATAGGCGATAACACCACCTTGTATGCTGGAGTGAAAGTATATGCTCATTCGCAGATAGGGAAAGGCTGCATATTGCACTCAGGAGTAGTGATAGGTGGAGACGGGTTTGGTTTTGAACCCGACAAAGACGGTGTTTACCGAAAAGTTCCGCAGATAGGCAATGTAGTAATAGAAGACGATGTGGAAATAGGAGCAAACACTACCGTTGACAGAGCAATGATGGGTAGCACCCGAGTACACAAGAACGTTAAGTTGGACAATTTGGTACAAGTAGCGCACAATGTGGAGGTGGGGGAATCAACAGTATGCTGCGCACAAGTAGGTATCGCAGGCTCTACAAAAATTGGGAAACACTGCATATTGGCAGGACAGACCGGTGTGGCAGGGCATATCAGTATAGCAGATGGTTGTATTTTCGGAGCGCAAACCGGTGTGGCAGGTAGTGTGAGGGAAGCAGGCATGTATCAAGGCTCACCTGCTATTCCCGCAGCCAAATTCCGCAGATCCTCTGTCGTATATAAGAACCTGAATGAACTGCAGCAGGCGGTTTACGCTTTGCAGAAACAACTAAATGATAGCAAATAATGAAACAACATACCATAAAATCAGGCTTTGCTTTTGATGGAAAAGGACTACACACAGGGTGCCTTCTTCACGCTGAGTTCAAACCTGCAGCAGAGAATACCGGCATACGGATTTGCCGCACGGATTTACCCGATAAGCCCTGCTATGAAGCCACCGCAGATTATGTAAGTGCCACCGAGCGGGGAACCGTATTGGAAAAAGGAGAATGGAAGGTATCTACTGTGGAACACGCCTTGTCAGCACTTTATGCAATGGGAGTGGATAATTGTCTCATTGAGGTGGACGGTCCGGAGATTCCTATACTGGACGGTAGCGCAAAATACTATGTGGACGCCATCAACCGCGTCGGATTAGAGGAACAAAAAGCAGAACAAAAGGTGTTCGTTGTACGGCATAAGATTGAATACAAGAATGAAGAGACCGGTACAAAGATTACACTCCTGCCGGATGATGACTATAGTCTGGATGTGCATATCTCATTTCCGTCAAATGTATTGCATAACCAGTATGCCTCCATTGAGAATATGTCAGACTACGCAGCAGAAATAGCGTCTGCACGGACATTCTGTTTTGTCAGAGAGATTCACAGTTTGCTCAACCATGGTTTGATAAAGGGTGGCGATTTACAGAATGCTTTGGTGATATATGACCAGGAACTGTCACAAGAAGAATTCGACAGACTTGCACAGCAATTGGGACAACCTACACAGGATGCATCAAAACTGGGTTACCTGTCAACACTGTACCATGACAATGAACCCGCAAGACACAAACTATTGGACTTGATAGGAGACTTGTCTCTTATAGGTTGCCGCATCCGGGGAAGAGTGATTGCCACACGTCCTGGGCATGGAGCGAATACACAATTCTGCAAACAATTGCGCAGGGAAATGAGGAGAACAGAGATTCTCCCTCCTGTATTCAACAAAGACGACAAGCCCATTCTGGAAATAGCAGACATCCGTCATCTGCTTCCCCATAGGTATCCTATGCTTTTTGTTGACAAAGTGCTGCAAATGACAGATAATACGATCATTGCCATGAAGAACTTCACCACCAATGAGCCGTTTTTTCAAGGGCATTTCCCTAATGAACCTATTGTCCCCGGTGTGTTGCTTTTGGAGGCTATGGCACAGGCTGGCGGCATATTGGTACTGCATGACAAACCCGATGCAAGCAACTATTCCACCTATTTCGTTAAAATAAACAATGCCAAGTTCAGGCAGAAAGTACAGCCTGGCGACACATTGGTATTCCGGATGGAACTATTGGAACCTATCCGCAGAGGGATCGTAGTAATGCAGGGGTATTGCTTTGTGGATGAACGACTCGTGGCGGAAGCGGAATTGACTGCACAAATTGTAAAGAACAAAAAATAACAATAACAGAAACTAACAGAAAAGACAATGAGACAACCATTGGCATACGTGCACCCCGATGCAAGGATCGCATCTACGGTAGTTATCGACCCGTTTGTAAGTATAGACAAAAATGTAGAGATTGGAGAGGGAACACGTATAGGTTCCAACGTTACCATTTGCGAAGGCGTACGCATAGGGAAAAACTGTACAATATTCCCTGGCGCTGTAATAGGTGCTATACCGCAAGACTTGAAATTCAAAGGGGAGGATTCACTGGTTATTATAGGTGACAATACGACCATCCGAGAGTGTGCCACCATACACCGTGGTACTGCCAGCAAGGGCAAGACCGTTGTGGGCAACAACTGCCTGATTATGGCATACTGCCATGTGGCACACGACTGTGTAGTCGGCAATCATGTGATAATGTCAAATTCCACTCAGTTGGCAGGTGAAGTTGTAGTCGGTGATTATGCTGTAATAGGCGGAGGAACACTTGTACATCAATTTACACACATCGGCGCGCACGTAATGATACAAGGCGGATCACGCATCAACAAGGATATTCCTCCCTACATCATGGCAGCCAGAGAACCTATCCAATATTGTGGCGTGAACAGTATCGGTCTTCGCAGACGAGGATTCTCGTCGGAACAGATTCGCGGAATACAAGACACTTACCGTCTGCTCTTCCAACCCGGACTAAATGTTTCACAGGCAATGGAACGGATTGAAACGGATTTACCAAGTTCACTTGAACGTGATGAAATTATTCTCTTTGTAAGAAATTCACCAAGAGGAATCTTGAAAGGATACTTCGATTAAACTACCTGTCATCAGCAACAATGGAAACAGAAGAAAGAAGCCTCAATTTCATTGAGCAAATCGTAGAGAAAGACCTTGCCGAGGGCAAGAACGGAGGACGTATTCAGACCCGTTTTCCGCCCGAACCCAACGGTTACCTGCATATCGGACACGTCAAAGCCATCTGTATGGACTTTGGTATCGCCGAGCGTTACCACGGTGTCTGCAATCTCCGTTTTGATGACACCAACCCCGTCAAAGAGGACGTCGAGTATGTGGATTCCATTCAGCAGGACATCGCGTGGTTGGGCTTCAAATGGGGCAATATCTACTATGCCAGCGACTATTTCCAGCAACTCTACGACCTTGCTATCCGCTTTATCAAAGAGGGCAAGGCATACGTAGATGAGCAGACTGCCGAGCAGATAGCCGAGCAGAAAGGTACGCCTACCGAACCCGGTGTGGCATCGCCCTACCGCGACCGCCCCATAGAGGAGAACCTACGCCTTTTCGAGGCGATGCAGGCAGGTGAGATAGAGGACGGCAAGATGGTGCTGCGTGCCAAGATTGATATGGCGAACCCGAATATGCACTTCCGCGACCCGATTATGTACCGTATCATCACCACCCACCCGCACCACCGCACAGGGCGCAAGTGGAACGTCTATCCGATGTACGATTTCGCACATGGTCAGAGCGACTATTTCGAGGGCGTTACGCACTCTATCTGTACCCTCGAGTTTGTGGTGCACCGTCCGCTGTATGACTATTTCCTTGACCAGTTTGTAACGGGCGACTACCGCCCGCACCAGTACGAGTTCAACCGACTGAATATCACCTATACCGTGATGTCGAAGCGCAAGATGCTCCAACTCGTCAAAGAGGGACTCGTGCGCGGTTGGGACGACCCCCGTATGCCGACCGTCTGCGGTCTGCGCCGACGCGGCTACACCGCCGAGGCTATCCGTGCATTCATCGACCGTATCGGCTACACCAAGGTGGAGGGTATGATTGATGTCAGTCTTCTCGAGCACACCGTGCGCGAATGCCTGAAAGAGACGGCACCGCGTATCTGCGCTATCTTCGACCCTGTGAAACTCGTTATCACCAACTATGAGGGAAACGGCGAGACTATCACTGCGGAGAACATTGACGGACACCCCGAACTCGGTACGCGCGAGATGCAGTTCGCCCGCGAACTCTATATCGAGCGCGGCGACTTCCTCGAGCAGGCGGACAAGAACTTCTTCCGTCTCAGCCCGGGCGGGCGTGAGGTGCGTCTCAAGTCGGCGTATATCATCCAAGCCACCAGCTGCGACAAGGACGCCGAGGGCAATATCACCACCGTCTATGCCACCTATGACCCCGCTTCCAAGTCGGGCACCGAGGGCGGCAACCGCAAGACCAAAGCCACCATTAACTGGGTGGAGTGTAACTCGTGCCTTGACGCCGAAGCACGCCTCTACGACCGCCTGTTTGCCGTAGAGAACCCTTCGGCGGAGGAAGGCGATTTCCGTGACCTGCTCAACCCCAACAGCCTCGAGATAAAAACTATCAAGGTCGAGGGCTCGCTCCGCAGCGAACTCCATGCACCGGTCATTGAAAATGGTATTGCCCAGGAGAACCACTACCAATTGCTCAAACAGGGCTACTTCGTGGTTGACCCCGACACCACGGCAGACCACCTTGTCCTCAACCGCACCGCCTCGCTGAAGGACAACCGATGACCTCCCCAATCCCTCCAAAGGAGGGGCTGACAGAGAATATACCACTCCCCCGCTCGTGCCACAAGCACAGGCGGGGGAGTAGATATTAATGCCCGTTAATCGATAAACTCTTCTATTTCATTCCTTTGCGCAGGATATGCCAACGTTTGGCGATATGCCCGACAGATAGGGCTGCGACAGCCAAGCCGATACCCCAATGCCACAGACCGATACCCGAGTTGGCACCTTCTACAAACAGCAGCCCGATACCCGTCCCCACAAGCAGCAGAAAGACCACCGTCAGCACGATGGTAACGGGGCTTTTACGCCCACGTCCTATGCGGAAAAGCGACTTGTACCACGCCTTGTGCATAACTACGTGCGCTATTGTCAAACCGAGAAACAGCACACTCGAAACCACATGGCACACCGCCCACGTATGCCATACCTCGTGGCACGAGATATGTCCCGCCACGTGCATACCTGTTCCACTGGCGGCGGACAATACAAACACAGGAATCAACGCCGCATCAACTGCAAATACCTTTTTCATAAGCCTTTCGTTTTTGCCTGCAAAGGTACTGCCATTGCGCCGCACGAGACGACAACAATTGTAAAGAAACGCCCCTACCGCCGGTTGCGTATGCGGGAAAGGGAGACAGGAGTGATGCCAAGAAAAGAAGCGATGTAGTGCTGCGGCACACGCAAAAGCACATCAGGGTGTTCGCACAGCAGTTCCTCATAACGCTGTTGCGGTGTGTTCTTGATACGCGAAAGGAAGAGTTGCTGGTAGGCGTGAAAACGCTCGATAAGCACTTCCTCATATCGGTCGCGCAATGACGGCACGGCGTGAATGAGTGTCTCGAATGCCTCGCGCGGCACAGCGACAAGGTCGGTGGGTTCGATACTCTCCAGCGAGAATTGGCTCGGTTGCCGCTTGTGCCAACTGTCGAAGGACGCTACCACGCTTCCCTCGAAGAAGAACTGGAACGTGATGTCGTTGCCCGCATTGTAGAAATAGAGCCGCAAACAACCCTTGCGGACAAAGTACATCTTTTGTGCTACATCACCCTCGCGCAATAGCACGGTCTTGGCGGGAACAGAAAGGTATTCAAGCCGTTGCTTGAACTGCTCCACTGCGGCTCGCTCCGCGGGAGTGGTGATGGTTATATCTTGCAAAAACGCTTCCATCATCTACCTTGCCCCATCACCCTCTCGCACAGGTCGTGATAGAAACGCATATACGCCTCTTCGGAGATAGCGTCGGGGGCGGTCAGTAGCACCAACAGGTGCGGCTGATAACCCTCTCTGTATGCGGGGTGGCGGTGTGTGTATGGGTTCGTCCGGAACCCGCAATGCGTATAGAACCGCAGCCGCGCCGCCGACACCTCGTCCACTATCGGGTCTATCTCAAGGAGCACGGTCTTGCCTTTCTGCTCCACAAACATCCGCAGCACCCGGCTCCCGTAACCTTGCCCGCGCAGGGCGGCATCAATGGCAAAATGCTCGACATAGATATAGGTGTCAAACTCCCAATACGAGATAAAACCTATCCATCTCCCCTTGTCCGTATAGCCCGAAAGGTGGTACTCCGCCTGCTCAAAAGCCCACGCCTGTTGTTCTTCCGTCCGCTGCTCAAAGATGGGAAAACTGCTACTATACAACGCCTTGAAATCGTCGTACAGCCTATCCTTTTCGTTCTGTATATCAATCTCTTGTATCATCTCTTCTTGCGTTTGCGGTCGGCTACTATGTCTTCCAAGTTCGCCACTGCCCATTGTATCATCGGCGTACAGGCTTGCATAAACGACTGTGCCCGCTCGGTGAGTCGGTAATCCACACGCGGCGGCACCTCGGCATACACCGTCCGCACCACAAAGCCGTCCTCCTCCAACGTGCGCAGCGTGGTGGTCAGCACCTTCTGCGAGATGTCGGGCAACGCACGCTGCAAGGCGTTAAACCGCACAGGCTCAGCACTTTGCTCCAACGTATGCAGTACCAGCAGCGACCACTTGTCACCTACCCGCGACAGCAAATTGCGTATCGGGCAGTCGGGGAACAGCACATCCCGCGTCTCTTCATTATGCAGCATATCTTCCATCCATTAACAGGCAGACGGAAACGCCCGCCTGCCTGTTTTCGCACAATAACTATGCCAAATCACCACTTCACCGGCTCATTCAGTATGTCCGCATCTGCGGCATCGTCTGCCGTGAACGTGTTGCCGCGGTACTGTACGCACAGCATTACGAGCGGCTCTGTGCCATTGTTGCGCACCGACCGTTTGCCTGCGGGAGCCACACGCACCACGCTGCCTTCCTCCACGGGAAACACCTGCCCGTCCACCTGAAACTCGCCCTTGCCGCTCAGGAAGAAATACAACTCCTCATGGTTCTTGTGCGTGTGCAGGAAGCCCGTCTCCGCGCCTGCCGGGAACACTTGGAACGAGAAGTCGCCGCCTGTAGCGTGCAATGCGGCTCCGCCGAATACTTTGCCGGGGATGGTGATGTCACCCAAATGGAGTTCATACTCACCCAGTTGGCCCAACTTCCCGATGTTGATGGCACTGAAGTTCTGTGCCGTTGCAATGGTTTGAATCTCTTTCATTATCTTATAATTTTATTGGTTTGTATTCTCGTTTGACGGTGCAAAGGTAGTGCTTTTCGATATATTGCACAAGAACGAACCTGATTATCAGTTAGTTACTTATTGGCAACCATTACAGAGTATCAGTGTGTTAGCATTGATAAAAAAAGTATGTTTTTTCATAATTGATATATTTTCCGTACATTTGCATGGTGAACAGACATTCACTCATGCAACAGAGTGTGAGGACAGGAAGAGCAAGGCAAGAAATAAGATGAGGACGAGGTTGTGGCACGATAAAGAACAGGTATTCTGCTCGTGGCGGCGACGGTTCGTCAGACTGACACCGGAAGAATGGGTGCGGCAGCAGGTATTGGAATCACTGGAAGCGCATTACGATTATCCTCATTCCCTGATAGCCGTGGAGGTCCCCATCCAAGTGGGGGAACTTCAAAAACGCTGCGATGCAATAGTTTATGACAAGACTCTGCGACCTTTAATGCTAATAGAATTCAAGGCAGAACAGATTCCCATAAGCCAAGCCGTTTTAGACCAAGCCGCCATATATAACCGCAGACTCAATGTACCATACTTACTTCTGAGCAACGGGAAACAGTCGGTTGTAGCACATGTGCTACAGAATCAATATGAATATCTGAACGAAATTCCCTCATGGAAACAATTATCGAACTAAACGAAGCCCTTGACACCGCCATATTTTACGGTGTGAACAATCAAAATATACTTTGCTTGAAGAACCAACACCCTGATGTACGGATTGTAGCACGGGGTTACCAAATAAAGGTTGCCGGTTCGGAGAGTGCTATTCGCAAGTTTGAGCAGCGTCTCAGATTGTGTGAAGAGTTTTGCACAAGGCACAACACACTCAATGAGGAGCAAATTCTCAAACTCCTGCACGGGGAACAACCCCAGGAGTTCATGGACAACAATCTTATTCTTCACGGGGTAAACGGGAAGTCGATCATAGCACGAAGCAAGAACCAGCAAGCCTTAGTGGACGCATACGGGGAGAATGATTTGCTCTTTGCCATCGGTCCTGCCGGTACGGGAAAGACTTATACCGCCATTGCATTGGCCGTCCGCAGTTTGAAAAACAAAGAAGTGAAGAAAATCATTCTTTCACGTCCTGCCGTGGAGGCCGGTGAGAAATTGGGATTTCTACCCGGCGACATGAAAGAGAAGATAGATCCTTATCTGCAGCCTCTGTACGATGCATTGGAAGATATGATTCCCAAGCAGAAACTGCAAGAATACCTTGAAAAGGGCGTTATACAGATTGCGCCCCTGGCATTTATGCGCGGCAGGACATTGGGACAAGCCGTTGTGGTATTGGACGAGGCGCAAAACACGACCATTCCACAGATAAAGATGTTCATGACCCGTTTAGGTATGCAAGGGAAGATGATCATTACAGGCGATTTGACACAAATAGACCTGCCCAATTCACAGAAATCGGGATTGCGTGACGCCATTGAGATATTGGAAGATACGAAAGGGGTATCCATCATCCACTTCAACAAATCGGACATTGTCCGCCACCCATTGGTGGAACGAATCATCGCTGCCTACGAAAGACGGAAAGGGGTATAGACCTACCCTGCCCCTCCAAAGGAGGGGAGAGACTTCCCCAATCCCCCTCAAAGAGGGGGTTCATTTACGATTCTATTTTCTCCCGTTCAGGTATGCTTCAGGGGTCGTTGAGGGGTCGAACAAATTACGGCGTCAGGCTCTACTCAATAGTTTTCCTGAAGTTCCCATATATCTCCGTTTGCAGATTTGATTTCAGTGATGCCGACATGACGAACCAAAGTGACAGAATGACCACACCCTGTCTTCAAGACTAATGTATCATTGGAGAAATCTATATCTTGGGAGAATGGTTCATATTTCATATCATTAATGCGAATAGAAAGACAGGGGCAATCTCTTTCCCTTTTCCATACATTAAGCATTATGGTGTCATTCGGATTTGCCATTTCACATATAATCCCAGCATCTGTTACCGGTCCGTCATGATGTATTCCCAAAACAGCACTATTGAATCCCTGACAACAAACCTGTGAATAAAGATTTTCTACTTGATACACCTTAAACATACAAGACTTTGTATGATTATACAAAAATGGAACCGAGTCATTAACGCTATAGACATCTTCTCCTGCATATAAACTCATTTCATCCAGCCACGGAAGCAATTTGTCGGGGTCTGTTTCGTAGTTGCATGCACAGAACAGGAGAGGCAAGAGATATAATAAAAGAGACTTTTTCATAAGGATTCAATTACAGGTTATTGGATATATTTTATTTCGGAAGAGGTGTTTGCATCGGTAATATGCTGCACTATATACAGACCTTTGGGAAGATATAGTTCAGATTTCTCTTTTCCTTGATAGAGCAAACGACCCATTACATCAAAGACCAAGATTTCCTCCTTTACTACAACATTCTCTGTTTCTTCCAATGGTTCTTTACGGGGACTATGGAATGGTACTACAGCACCATCCTCTTTACGACCATAGACATACAGAGTCGGGTCGCCAACCAGGGAATATCTTAAAGTTTGCCTTTTACGTGTTTGAGTACACAATGCATTCTTATATTTTGTTTCCGCTGTTTGAATCCATACACTGACAGGGAAGTTCCCCATACGATAGGTAAATTGCTTGAGTATAATGAATATCCGGCGGCATAGATAGTAATTGGACGCAGAATATGATATGGTTGTTGAACCATAAAATGAAACTCCACCTGATTGTTTTGATATCCAACTTGCGCCAAAATTTTCATTCGTCTCATACGTATTCAATGTACATGCAAAACCGAACCCCATGGGAAAGGGATATACATTAGACAAAGAATCTATCGGATTCCAGCCATTGTACATTCTTGTTCTCACACAATAAGGCTGTGCTATTCCAGGATAAGGAGAACCTGCGCCATGCCCCGAATACACAAAAAAACGAGGATTTGCCTGCAATGCAGACTTCATCGAATTGAAGTTCACCGCAACACTGCGCCCGTCGTATAAAGTATATGGCACTTGCATTTTAGCAAAACTTTGCCTTGCTGTATATTTGATACTCTTAAACATTCTTCTACTCCGCCCTTTCTTCTCTTGATCTATACCCGAGAACAATACTGCAGAAGAATTGGATTGCGTATATTTATACTCCGTATCCATCGTTTTCGTTATTATCGTAGTAAGTTCCGGAAAGCGCCCGTCTTTTTCTTTTACAATCCAACGGCTAATACGAGGATGATACGGGTCGTCCGTATAAGGGTCTGTGTCTATATTCTTTCCAGAATAAGGCGGTATATCTTTCAAGTCACCTACTAACAAAACATAATCAGGATTGGAACATACACCATTGTTCTTATTGATAAAATCCGCCATTTCCTCTCCCTTATACTTTAATTTTCCACATTGATCCAAATAAACAACCTGCGTATTATATCCCTGCCCTATTTTGTAATTCACATAGGGTCGGAGATAAGGAGCCATTGCTTCCCGAGCCGCCACTATAAGATAGGAAGGACGTTCGTCCAATTTTACGGCATCGTCATCGAAAGTATTAAAAGTCAGTTTTGCCATCGTTGCCGTAAGATCAGAGTGCTGCAAAACATTCGATATTTCATCCCTTAGGCTTCCACCATCAAACTCAATAATGAAACGACCCGTTTTGAGGACTTTTGCGGTACCGACATGAGGATAATAAGCAAAAGGGAATATGGACAAAGTGACTCCCCGCCAAGCATCCAAAGTATAAACATCACTCAGTTCGTAGTAATTTTTATAGAACCCATTTGGATATATACTATCATAACCCTTGGCATAGTATTGAGAACTAAAACAATCTTCTTCGGAATCAAGTTCAGATATTGCAGGCTGAACATAATGGTTGAAAAATACTTCCTCTATATCATCCGGCAAGAAACGCACACTGACATTTCTTGCATTATAAGGGATAAGCAGGTCTATTGAAAAGAACGGAAGTTCGGGATATGATGCTACATCCGTATAATCGCAGTCAGCATTCACATCGATGATATCAAACACAGGGCAATCCTCCTCTTTCATACTTACCCAAGGTCCAAAGCGCCGTTCTTCGAAAGGATCCAAAGAATCTTCCCGCATTATCCTATATTCCGGCATTACAAAGTCTATGATATACCGATTTGCATCAACAGACAATGTATATTCCGGATGCAAGACAGAAGAAAGAGGAACACTCAAAAGGCGCAACGGAAACAAAATCAGGGAAACTAACAGAAGACCTATCTTATAGTGACAGGATTGTTGATTGATTGATATAGTTTTATTCATAAAACAGAGATTTTTGGTCTATGTAATATATATCTGACCTATCCCACAAAAACATACAAAACCACTGCGCAAAGGTATGGTATAATTTCAAATAAAACAACACTCCGTACTTTTTTTACAGAATAGCAAAACATTTGTCAGTATTATGGTATATTACATAACATTTTTTTCAGCAAGATACGATACATAAAATAATCAGGGCAACCGCACCAAAACTATAAGATCCTTCCCTTTCTTTTGCTTGGCAAAAAGAAAAGAAACCAATGGGACTCCCCCAGCCACTTCAAAGAGGGGGCTATAAGTAACCTCAACCTACGGATTGATTTACGTCGGGCGTTGCAAAAAAATAGGGGTCACTCGAATTTCGGCGGAGACACAACTCGCTTCGCTCAAACAGTATCTCCGGTTCTCGAAATTCCCGCTCCATTTTTGACACCCGATACAATGCCGGAAGGAACTGATTCGCTAACCCTTGGATTTTACTCCAATGTTGAGGGGGGGTCAATTATAGACGTCCTAGTTGTTTGAGAAGTTCTATAAATTGTTTCAATCTCCCGTTCAGGGTCGTTTTATTTACGATTTTCAGTTTACAATATACGATTTTTTGAGGAAGACTATAGGACGGATTGGGTAAATTGGGCTGATTGGGTCAATAAGACAAATTAGCAATTCCGTGAACGGAATCAAGTTCTCTTATTCCACCTATTGCTCGGAACGGACGAAAACCTACACGTTGATTCCACAAGTTATTTTCCCCTCCATCATAATGGCGAGAAAAAGGAAGCCGCATCGAAGTTTGCTATTTTATAAACAAAAGTTTTTGGCATATTAGAAAAAAGTATTTACCTTTGTAATCCGTAATAACCAATCCGTGCAGAGCATAACTCTGCACACTAAAGACCTAATTTTATGTTTATCATTGGCATTGCGGGCGGTACCGGTTCCGGCAAAACAACTGTGGTAAAACGGCTTACGGAGCGTCTTCCCAAAGGCGAAGTTGTTGTTATCCCACAAGACTCCTATTACAAAGATTCCTCGGATGTCCCCATGGAGGAACGACAGAACATCAACTTTGACCATCCTGATGCATTTGATTGGGGGTTGCTGGAGAAGCATTTGAAGATGCTGAAAGAAGGGAAAGCAATAGAGCAACCCACTTACTCTTACATCACTTGTACAAGACAGAAAGAGACAATACATGTAGAGCCCAAAGAAGTGGTTATTGTAGAGGGTATTATGGCATTATGTGACAAGAAGTTGCGGAATGAGATGGATCTGAAAATCTTTGTGGACGCCGATGCTGACGACAGGTTGATACGCGTGATACAGCGAGATGTGGTGGAGCGCGGCAGAACGGCAGAAGCCGTTATGGAGCGTTATACACGGGTGGTGAAGCCTATGCACCTGCAGTTTATCGAACCCTGCAAGCGATATGCGGACATCATCATTCCCCAAGGAGGACATAACAAGGCGGCAATCAATATATTGACAAAATTCGTGAAACAACAGATAAGCGAACACAGAGCATAAGAATGGACGTATCTCTTGACAAAATTCTTTTCTTCGACATTGAGACGGCTCCCGTAGTTGAAGATATGTCGATGCTTTCGGCAGAGATGCAACATCTATGGGCGGACAAGTACGACCAACTGCAAGGCAAACAGCCTGAGCGATACGCAGGGACAGCCGAAGAAGGCTGGCAACAAGCGAGTGTGTATGCAGAGTTTGCCCGCGTGGTCTGCATTTCAGTGGGAGTATGTTATTTCGGGAAAGACCGAGAGTGGCATTTAAGGACGAAGTCGTTTTGCGGAGAGAATGAGAGAGAGATTTTGGCAAACTTTCTGGAGTTGCTGGGTCGTTTTATGATCAGTCCTTATCACAACTTATGCGGACATAACATCAAAGAATTTGATATTCCGTTTGTTTGCCGGAGGGCTCTCGTGCATGGACTTACCCTACCCGACTGCCTACAGATAGCCGGGAAAAAGCCATGGGAAGTGCATTTTTTAGACACCATGGAACTTTGGAAATTCGGAGACTTCAAATCATACACTGCGCTGAAAGTTCTGACCGCCATCTTCGGCATACCCACTCCCAAGGATGACATAGACGGGAGTCAGGTTGCGAACACGTTCTACAAAGAAAAAGATATTGCAAGAATATCGGTGTACTGCCAAAAAGATGTTGTCGCCACGGCACAAGTTTTCATGCGCTTAAACGGATTGCCGCTGATAGATGCAGAGAATATCGAGTGCGCCCATTGACAAAGACACATGCACAAAAAGGATAAAGCAGTCATATCTATTCTTCTCCTCCTGCTGTTCTGTGGTGTATTTTCCGCAGGGTTTTGCCACGGGCTACAATACGGTTCAATGAATGAAGAAGCAACAAAGGAGAAGTATTATGCCATTCCTTATACGCCCTTGTTTCAAGAGCAGGCTCCCAAGTTGGGTTGGGATTGGCAACTACTGGCAGCCGTTTGCTATGAAGAGTCTCATTTCAACCCTACGGCCCGCTCAAAATCAGGTGCATTGGGACTGATGCAACTGATGCCTCAGACGGCAGAACGATTCGGTCTCAATGACTCCACCGTATTTATCCCCCAATACAACATCGAGGCAGGGACCAAATATATCCAGCGTCTGCAAGATATATTCTCCTTTATTTCCAACAAAGAGGAACAGACAAAATTTGTATTGGCATCATACAATGCAGGACCGGCACACATCATGGATGCGCGACGGCTTGCCAAACGCTACGGACGGAGTGCATATATCTGGACTGACCATACGGAATACTGGTTGAGCCAACTACAAGAAGAGGCATACGTGAACGACAGCGTGGTGCTATATGGTTTCTGCAACGCCGAAGAGACGACGGCATACGTCAGGAAAGTGATGCGTACATATCATCGTTTCCTCCAAATGGAACCATAAGACCATAGTCCAGCAAATAACTCGGGATGACAAATTCCATGTCATCCCAATGTTCCGAAGAAGAGACAAAGCATTCCTAATAATACTCCAGATAGGCAAACAACCTTCCATCGGAGATTCTTCTCGTGGAGAACGGCTGCTCCGTAAATGAACGGTATAATCACTCCGCTACGACGTACCAACGAAATGACGGAGATGAGCGAATCGGGGTAAGACAACGCCAGGAAATAGAGGAAGTCGGACAAAATCAAGAACACGGAGATACACACGATCCATCCTGCCGAACGTATCTTGGTATGCGGTTTTTGCCGGTTATGAACAAGCATAACAAGGCAAATTATGCCCATGAGAATGGTTTGATAGAACGTGTAATAGACCTGTACGGCAGCATGATCAAGGCTATGCATCAGATATTTATCATATAGTCCAGACGCCGAACCACACAGAGTTCCCAATATCAGAATGATTATATACTTATTACGGGTGTACTCAAATCCCTCCTTTTTCCCTACATACGAAAACAACCAAAAGAAGGCAATGGCGACAGAGACTCCTATCCACTGCCAAAGATTCAGCCGTTCGGAGAACAAAAACAATGCGCCCAACAGAGTCCACATCGGGCGGGTGGCGGTAATAGGTGATACGACAGTGAGCGGGAGGTGCTGAACCGCCCAATAAACCAATCCCCATGACAAAAGGACGATACAGGATTTCAGGAATATAAGGCAGTGGGTGTACCCATCAACTTGTGGTACAAAAAAGAGGGTATCGGCAAGAACAGAAGGCGAAAAGCGCGACAGCAAAAGGAACGGAGACAGCAACAGACTACTGAACAATACAGAAAGAAAGAGTACGAAAGGGACACTATTTTCTTCCAAACTTCTCTTTTTGCTGACATCGTAAAAGCCCAAGCAGAAAGCAGAGCCGATCGCCAAGAATAACCAAGTCATTTGGGTTCCATTGAAATCAAAGGGATGAGCATTTCTTCCAAACTGATGCCACCATGCTGAAAGGTGTTACGGTAGTAGGAAGCATAATAATTGAAGTTGTTGGGATAAGCAAAGAACTTACTGCCCGTCGCATAGACATAGGTACTGGAAAGATTCGGTTCTGGGAGACCGAAACGATGCGGTTTATCCATCACAAAGACATCTTTATCTTTGCAGGATAGGGATTTACCCACTTTATATCGCAGGTTAGTGTTCGTGTTTTTATCACCAACGATTTGCACGGGGGTATCAACGCGAATGGTGCCATGGTCGGTGGTAAGCAAGACTTTGTATCCCAATTCGGCTATACGCTGGAAGAGTTGCGCCGTGTTGGAATGCCGGAACCAACTCTGCGTAAGAGACAGATAGGCAGCATCGTCTCCCATCAGTTCACGCATCATCTTGCTGTCGGTACGGGAATGGGAAAGCATATCAATAAAGTTGATGACCACTATATTTAGGGGTGATGCAAATCCCTTGAGCCGTCCGATAAGTTTGTCGCAATAGTCAGACTCATTGATTTTGTTGTACGTAAAGCGGTACGGCTTGCGATAGCGTGCCAAAAGCGTTTTGACCAATTGTTCCTCATTGAGGTTTTTCCCCTCTTCATCATCTTCTTCCACCCACAATTCCGGAAACATCTCCTTTATCTGCGAAGGCATCAAGCCTGAGAAAATAGCATTGCGGGCGTATTGTGTCGCCGTAGGCAGAATGGAACAATACATTCTATCCTCCGTTACATTGAACCATTCAGACATCAGCGGTTGCAGGATTTTCCATTGGTCGTACCGGAAATTGTCAATAACAATCAGGAACAGTTTCTCCCCCTTGTCCAGCAAAGGCAATACACACGTTTTGAACAGATCAGGAGAAAGCAAGGGGTGCTTGGAGGCGTCAGTAAACCAACTTTCGTAGTGACGAGAGATGAACTTTGCGAACGCCTTGTTTGCCTGTTCTTTTTGCAAGAGAAGCATCTCACGCATAGAAGACTCTATGCCCTGTAGTTCCAAATCCCAATGTACCAACACTTTGTGTATGGCGATAAACTCATCCAGAGTGGTTGCCGTATCAATCATGTAGGCAATATCGGAAAACTCTTGCCTATAGTTGGTATTGGTATGTTCCGAGACAATGTCACGCTGGTGAATATGTTTTTTGAGCGTAAGCAGAATCTGATTAGGATTGACCGGCTTTATCAGATAGTCGGCGATTTTTTCTCCGATGGCGAGATCCATCACATTCTCTTCTTCCGATTTAGTAACCATTACGACAGGCAATGCGGGATGTGCCGCTTTGATTTCCGCTAACGTTTCCAACCCTGACAATCCCGGCATATTTTCATCGAGAAATACGATATCGAACACCTGATTATTGCACAATTGAATGGCAGAAGTCCCATTGTTGGCAGTTATGACTTCGTAGCCTTTCTGCTGCAAAAAAAGTACATAAGGGCGCAGAAGGGAAATTTCGTCATCTGCCCATAAGATTCGTTGCTGTTTCATAGTCTCTCCATTTTTTGATCAGGTTTTTCATATCTTGTGGCCATTCCGAGTCGAAATGCATACGTTCGCCCGTGACGGGGTGCGTAAAACCAAGCGTTTTGGCATGCAGCACCTGCCGAGGACAGAGGTCAAAGCAATTCTGTATAAACTGCTTATACTTCTGTGTGGGTAATCCTTTCAGGATCTCCATCCCTCCATATTTCTCATCGGCAAAAAGCGGATGCCCTATATAGCGCATGTGAACCCGTATCTGGTGTGTACGTCCCGTTTCCAATCTACACTCAACAAGCGTTACATAGGGGAATCGTTCCAATACATGCCAATGCGTTACCGCCGGTTTCGCCGCAGGATTTTCTTCCAAGTCCCAGACCCGAAATATCAGACGGTCTCTATTGTCTCTTGCCAAAGCCCCTTCCACTGTTCCCGAGTCTTCTGAAAACGTCCCCCAAACCAAAGCATTGTAGGTACGTTCGGTTGTATGATCGAAGAACTGCATTGCGAGCGAAGTTTTTGCATGAGGTGTTTTGGCTACCAGCAACAATCCGCTTGTATCTTTGTCAATGCGATGCACCAACCCTATGGCAGGATCGTTCATATCGATCTTCCCCTGGAAATAGTATGCCAATGCATTCAGCAAAGTACCCGACCAATTGCCGTGTCCGGGGTGAACGACCATTCCGGCAGGTTTGTTTACCACCAAAACACTGCTATCCTCATACACCACATCCAGCGGGATATTCTCAGGCGCAATAGTATAGTCACGTCGTTCATGGTCAAGAAGGACTTGCACAATATCACCTGGTTTCACCTTATAGTTGGAAGAAACAGGTTTTCCGTTCACCCAAACATTTCCCGCATCCGCTGCAGACTGGATGCGGTTTCTGGAGGTGCCAGCCAAATGCAGGAACAGATACTTATCTATCCGCAAAGGAGTCTGCCCTTTATCTACTTCCTGTCTATATCGTTCAAAAGGTTCACTCTGTTCTATAATATCGAATTCTTCCTCTGTCATCGGACAACATTCACCTAAAAGAATTCCTCCTCATCTGTTCCGGATGTTTGCACCCTTTTATCAATATCTTCTGACAAATAGAGATCCACGTGATCACCTTCGCGCGCCCAAACTCCTCCCGCAGGTTCCTGGTTGTAGATATAATACTCCTTTCCTTCTTCCTGCGGTGTATCATAGATTGTGGCTCCGACAATCAAACGCATAGCCAACAACTGGTTGCGGGCAGCCGAGAGTGTTTTCCCGACAAGATCAGGTACCGATACACTACCCATGCCACTCCCCTGCCCTACGACCAACACAACGGAAGCCCCCTCAGGCAAACGAGTACCCACCTCCAATGATTGACCATCTTTGCGAATATCAAGCACCAAATCACGATACTCCGAAGCCTCGTACAAAACATCGCTTACCGACAGATTCAAGGCTTTCAAAGTAGCCTCTGCCTGACGACAGGAGACATCCCGAAGGTCGGGAACAGGGACTTGCCTTATAGAACGCGCATTCACAATGACATAAACAGGGCGTCCTTTCTTCACAAAAGCATCGGCTGACGGGTTTTGTTCCACAACGGTTCCCAAAGGTACTTTGTTGGAATAGGTGGAATCTATAACCTGCAATACAAGTCCCATTGACTGCAAAGTAAGTTGTGCCTCTTCGATATACATACCACACACTGCAGGTACCTGCATTTCTTCCCCATGGCGTGTATAATGTTTCAACCAAACGTACACTCCTCCAATCAAGACAAGCCCAATCATGATCGCAAATAACAAATTCTTAATTACAAAGGCGGTATTGCTCTTGCTCCAGAACGTCTTAAAGTCCATAACAAATAACTTTTGTCTGGCAAAGATACAATAATTACATGAATACAACAAAACACAACAGCAAGGGGTATCCGACACGAACAGTAAGGAAGAATACGGAAAATTTGTACATTTTACAGAGATGACCAAAAATCAGTTTAAGTTTACCGGTAGCATTCTTCCGGCACAAGAAAAGGCAATAGTACGCTTTGTATATTCAGAATAAAGTTTGTATCTTTGCAAGCCCTGTAAAGAAAATCCATGCAAGATGGGTTATCGGCTCCGTAGCTTAGTTGAATAGAGCGTCAGATTCCGGTTCTGAAGGTCCTGGGTTTGAGTCCCAGCGGGGTCACAATCATAAAATACCAAGTACCTAATTATTAGGCACTTGATATTTCTTATTTTCAATCCTTGACGGGATTTTGACGGATTTGGCTTAACTTGGATTTGGTTATGGCTTGTCGGGGTGTTGTGTTGCACTCCTATTTCATAGATTGTATATAGTGCCAAATTTTGCCGTCGGGAGCGTCTTCGTCACAGAATGCCCACGTAACAGCGTCCTCAATGAGTGCCGCCTCGTAGTTGTTCGGGTCGCGCTGCTTGTAGTTACGACCGAGGTCGTGCCACCACATATGGACTGCCACATAAGCGTCCCAGTAGTTGTCCTTGTCGTGCATTCGTCCTCGGAACGGTTCAACGGCGGCTTTCACCTCATCGATAGTCCACCGCTCTCCGTAACGCTTCGAGCCATCGGGAGCGGTATGGTACATCTCGGCGACTGCCTTGGTGGCAAACGCTTTGTCGAAATGCGCCCCGTGTTCCTCCTCGTGCTTTGCCATACAATAGCGGTTGTACAGGTCGGGGTTGTTCTCCTGCACCCACGCAAGAATACTCTCTAACGCTTTCATAGGGCTATGCATAGGTTGCGGTTACTGTTACCTCGGTAGCGACCTCGTAGCGGTTTGCCGTGAGGCAAGCCACATCGGACAAGTAGCCGTGCGACAGACCCTGCACGAGGGATATGGTCGGGGCGGCAGTGGCTGCCGAGTTGGAGAATACAAGCGTGGTGTACTCGGTGAATGACTGCGAGAGCGTGCTGCACCCGTTGCGACCTTTCGGCACGTAGGTGATAGTGCCTGTGGCTTTGATACGCACGAAAGTGGTCGTGCCGCTCGTATAGGTCTTGTCCACGGAGTAGGTAACGTTGGCGGTGGGCTGTATGCTTTGGTTGGTGCATACCGACTTGCAGAGCCGTTGATTGACGATACCTGCGAACTCCTGCACGGCTGCGCCTGTGGCGGCTGCTATAGCCGTGGTGCTGATTGAATTGAGCGTAATCATAGTTTAGTCCTCCTTTACTTGATAGGGCTGTGCAGGTAACGGGAGATTGAGTTCGAGCAGTCGACGCAAACGTTGCAGGTCGTCTCGGTCGAATGTTACATTGCCGTCCAAAATCTCCAAAGAGCCGTGTTCGATAGCCGTCTCCACGAGACCGAAAGCAAAGGCGGGTATCTGGTCGTCTGCAATGTTACCCATTGCGTTGCGCAGTGCAGGCTCGATAAAGGTCTGTGCCACACTCGGCATAAAGGGCGACAACTCCGAGGTAATACTCCAGTCGGGACGCACCCACCCCGTTGCCTTGATTTTGCTCTCTATGTTGACAAGGAACGGTATCTTGTCTATTTTGGACGCGGCAATGGTAGCCACGAGAGGTTGCAGCCACTTGGCGACAACCGCCGAAAGTATCTCCACGTTACTATGCATAGCCGTTGATGTTAGTTGTTACCGCAACCGCACCCCGTGTCGCATACCTTGCCGGACGGTATGACCGAGGTGGTGATGCTGTTCAATACTTGCTGCATTGCAGCGATTTGTGCCGCTGTGGTGGATAGCCCCTGCGTTGCCTTGGCATTAAACACGGCTTGTTCTTTCTCTGCCAGCAAGCGTGCTTCACGCTCGGCGGTGATCAGACCCGTGTACTCTTTTTGCATAGCGTCGAAGCGTGCGCGGTCTTGCTCCCGTTTGGTGTCCTCGTAGCGGTAGAGTTCGAGGATTTGCTGTGTGGTGTTCTTCTCACTTGCGAGGAGGGCTTTATCCATTTCCAACGAGGCAATCTGCTTGTTGGCTTCCGCCTGCTGTTGGCTGACATAGTCCTGTCGGTTGCCACCGAACAGCCCCAGTCCGCCGCCGTTGTTACCGAGACCGAGAAAACTTGCAAGCCCGAGAGAGCCTGCCACCGTGTTGTACGTTCCCTGCCCTGCGCCTGTTACGCTGTGGGTGTTTCCGTTTGCATCTTTGATTTCCCTACTGAATGAATTTAGCATAATTGTGGCGTCTTGTACCTTTCGCCATTGGCGTGTATTGCAATCACGGTGCAAAGATACGGACGATTGTCGGAACAGGCAAAAAGAAAGCAACACACTTTGTTGGTGGTTGCTTATAGGTTAGTTGGTGGTTGGTTACAAGTTCTGCAGGTAGTCCTCGCAGCGTGCGCTCAATTCGCGTGTGGCGAGGCGGTAGCAGGCGGAGGTGGCATAGAATGCAGGGTGTGCGTCGTTGAGTATCTTGCAGACGGCTTGCGTTGTCCGTCCGAACTTGATAGCAATAGTGCTGTGGGTGTATCCCAGTAGGTGGATTTGGTTCACAATGATAGTGCGCGTCATCTGCACGTTCTCGTGTTTGTCTTTGCAGAGAATGATGTCCCGTGTGAGCGGCGTGCCGTGGTTATCCATATTGCAGCACTCGATACCGAGGTCGATGATAGCGTCCAAAAGCGATTGTTTCTTGTTGGTCATTGTTGCAGGGTTAAGTAGTTGGTTATCTCTCGGCGGAAGTCCTCGAATGTCCGACATACCACCACTTTGTTGCCGTAGGATTGGAGGCGGGGGATGACCTCTTTCTGGTGTTCCGACAGCCTGCCCGCCTTGCCGTTCTTCATTTCGATATACAGAGCGTGGTAACCATTTTTGCCTATGGGTATGCACAGGTCGGGTATGCCATGGCACACGCCCTCCGCCACCAACTTGCGGGCGGTCGTCTTGGTCGTGTACGCTCCGTTCGGTATCGCATAGCAGAGTACATCCCTGTGAACAGCACGCAGCCAACGCAGACACTCCACCTGCAAGGCGTGTTCCGTGGGAGCGGCTTTACCGCCGTTCTTCTTCTCCCAAAGGGTATGTAACTCGTCTATCGTCATTACGTTATTCTGGCAAATATGATTTTACCAACTTGCAAATCCTATTTTTACAAGTATATCAGTAAGTATCTGTATTTCATATATTTGAACTTGCAAATCGCAATTTACAAGTTTAGTTCCTGCAAATCCTAATTTCATATACAGGCATACAAAAAAGCGGCTGCTCATACCGAACAGCCGCTTTTCAAAGACACTGATTAACCGGTTCAGTGTCTGAAACCTCTATACATCTCTTACTATAAGTAAAAGACTATTTCTTACTTGGTGCAAATAATCCTCTCAATACTATTTGCGCCAAACCCAATACGTTAATAGTAGTAGTACCCAATAACATACAGAATACGGTATCACTCAATTTCTTAAATATACATAGTTCCGTAATTACGACGGAACACGTAAATACCAACCATAAAGAAACTACAAACATCATCCAAATGACAAGTATCTTTCGTTGCTCCGTATCTTGCTTGAAACGTTCCCTTTCTTGGGCTTGCATGTCATCCCTATCTATATCTTTGGGGAGATTAACATCTTTCGGTATTTTAGGGAAACCAATATTCAGAATATCTTCCTTTTCAGTTTCCATCTTTCCGAATGATTATATCGTTGAAATATTGTTGAATAGTCTCATCGTCTATTCTATCTCCCCACTTAAACCCCTCTAATTTGGTAGTTCTATCCCATGGAGACCCTGGACTATGAGACCAACTGGTAAGTGCTCCTGCATTATAGACTCCAAAGCCATCAAATACAACCTTGATTATTTGCTTTGTACGCTCATCCTTGTTTATCTCTTCAAATTCTGAGGCAGTTAAAGATATATCCTCAAATGATACATTTAGCAATTTATTTCTTGTCGTAGGAAACACCGGACCATAAGGCCACGCTTGAGGATGTTCATCGACAAGACGTTCTCCATAGATAGCAAGTGAAGTTCCATAAACTATATAAAGTAGTTTCTGTAACTTTGTCATATTGATGCTTACTTTATTTTCATTTGCGTAAGCAACAATATATCTCGCTACATCGGTACTCCTATATTTGAAAGTATCGTTAATCATAACGAGTGATATTGTACCTAAAAGCAGGTAATTCTATAGAAATTCAGTTTATTGATTTTGTTGTTTCGCTGCAAAGGTACGATAAAAAAGTAATCCATACAACTTTTTCTGAAATATGCAAATCTAATTTGGCAAAACAAACATAATTTTATTGATACATCACATTATGTATTGTTTTTGTTGAATTACCAAATTTTCTTCGGTAGTTACGGCTGTTCAATATGTCAAAGGTCGCTTGTTATATTTCTAAACCTACCGATTTCGGTGGGTTTAACCTATTTGCGGGTATGCGCAAAATGGTCTATGCTTTGTAATTGTCAATCGCCTGTCTCCGGTTGCCGCGAGAGGTGTAGGACACGTGTATCCATTTCACTCCCGACTTGTTGCTCTCGTAGAGCAGTTGGTCGAAGACACCGTGGTCTTGGATAATCTTGTACAACTTGCGCAGGTTCTTTACGCCTTTTACTTGCAGGTCTGCCGCTTCGCCGTATTTGTGTTGGCTCAACTGTACACCACCAACTGCTCTGTTCAGCGCGGGGCAACGGTAGCCGCTCGTGATGTATATGGGCGCACCGAAAGCCAGACGGGCGGGTTCTAACACATTTCGGCACAAGGCACGCAGGTTGTCCACAACCTCCACCAAGGGTGTGTTGTCAATATGCTTGCGCTCTGCCGTCTCACTACGCACAAACTCGGACAATGTAAAATGCTCGGTCAAGTTCATATCTATCTCATAGTTATACAAAAAAAAGCGACTACTCATTGAGAATAGTCGCTTGGTATAAGCCACCGAATTCGGTGGCTTATGCAGATTGATGTTATTTTATGTCAGGATGTTTCAATAAATAGGCATCTCTTAATGGTAGGCTTAATAAGAAACATGCTCCATCAAGTGTCAATTCAAAATCTTCTCCATTGGCATCTTTTTGAGTAGGACAATTATATATAAATTGTTTGATTGGATTAAATATAGCATCGTTCACAAAACTATTGCAAGCGAATAATGCTGCCCCCTCTACATCAAAAGCGGTTTTGGGTTGTTGTTCATCAATAACTGAAAAAAGTTTACTCTCATTATCTTTCAAAAACTTAGAGCCATTCATTTCAGTGTACAACTTTTTCCCTAAATCGTTCAACATCCGTGGAGAATTCTTTGCTGATAGTATATTTTCAGTACCACGCATTTTCATTTGCATGATAGTTAGGACTCGTATCATATCATCATGCAATTTTGCGACATTTTCTTTGGTAGCACGATTATCTTCTTCCAGTTTTTCTAATCGTTTATCAAACTCTCCACGTTTATACGCTGTTGAATAAATGATAGATACAATGCTTATTACAAGAGTAATACCAGCAATAATGATAGAGATATATTCCATATAGTTAGTGTTTTTATTTTGCAAAAGTATAACAAAAATCCCACCTATACAACTTTCTATGATATGTGCAAATTTTATGCCATAAAAGCGATTTCATCCCTTAACTCGTTCCGTTTTGGAACAAGTTGCGACTATTCTCAATACGTCAAAGAACGCTTTTGTCTTGTGCCACGTGCGGGCTGTCAACTCCGCACGGGCTGTAAAGCCAACGGGACTAACCTCCAAGGGCTGCCGGCGATGGCGACATGGGTCAATCTTTCCCCGTGATGATTGCCCACAGACCCATAAACACCATACCAAGCGCAAAGAACGGCAAGGCTATGACGATACGCGCCTGCGTAAGGATATAATGAATGCTCTTCATATCGTTACTCTTTGTTGCTCGCTTCCACCTCTATGCCGTCTTGGTTGTACAGGTGGGGCGGTCTCCTATTTTTGCAGCCGTTGATAGTACAGCGATACCAATTGAGTTTCTGCACCTCCAATTCAAGGCGGTTGATGGTGTTGCGGTCGGTGTGCTGCTCCCGATAGAGTTTGTCCACCTTGTCCGAGAGGGCTTTGCGCTCCTCCTCGCTCTCTTCGTAGAGCCGTTTCCATTCGTCCGCCTGGCTGTGTACCACCTCCACCTTTTTGAGTTGTTTGTTGGTTTTGTAGAACAGCAGGCTGCCCCCGCCGAGTGCACCTAACAGCGCACACACCGCAGACACTATGATGTTAATCCATTCCATATTATAACTTATCTTTTCAAATATACTCGTATCAGTATGCGGATAGCCGTGGCGAGGGCAAGTAGGACGACCAGCACCCAGAACGCCCACGACACTCCTTTGTAGTAGGCAGGGACGACTTTCTCCACCCGCACCGTCTCTTTCTCTTGGTCGCAGTAGATAGTGTCGTGTCGCTCTACAATCTTGTCTCTGTAGCGTATTGACCAACGTTCCCGCCACACCGTGTCGCCTTTTTGGTGAATATAGATACTGTCCTTGGCGTAGGTCTGTATCGTGTCGTGGTGGTAGCGGGTTACTATGCTGTCCCGGTACTCTACGCTCGGCAGGCACTCGCAGGTCTTGCAACCACGCAGTACCCACGACAACAGCAGGGCGATAAACACGCAAGCCAACAGGCGGACTATTTTTACTATATCAATTTGCATTACACGTACTTGTAAAAGTATATCTTCACTATTCCTTGGTACCCGTTGCCGCCCAAACTGTTGCTATGGTTGCTGCTAAAGGCAGCACCTCCACCGCCGCCGCCATAGAAAGTGGCATTGCCGCCTCGGTTGGTCGTGGCATTATTCGCTCCGTGGCCGCCGCGTCCTGCACCTTTGCCACCGGTATTAGGGTATGTGTCGGACAAATCATAGCCTCCGTTTACATTGTAGCCTGCTCCTCCTGCCGAACCATATAGGTTAGTATCCGTCTTGTCAAAAGGATTGCCTGTTCCGTCTTCGCCTCTTATGCTCCATACGGGCGGTACCAAATCTACGCTGAATGTCGTATTGTAGTATTTCTTTACAAAACCGGGTTCTTTCCACTTTCCGCCTTGACCGCCATATGCAGACCCTTCCACACGGGGAAATTCCTTGATGATGGAATTGTCGGTTATAGAGGAAGTACCATTGGAATCATACCCGCCTCGTCCTCCTGCGGCACTATAAGTGATATTGTTATATATCGCAGATGTATCACCGCCGGAGTTTGCAGTTTTGTTTCTTGTCCCGCCTATACCACCCGCTCCGATAGTAATGGCAAGTGCCTCGCCTTGGATGCAGGCTATATCCTCTATAATTTTCACAACCCCTCCACTGCCACCGCCGCCTGCATGCCCATTTTTGTAGAAATCTCCACTACCTGCACCTCCGCCGCCTACCATAAACAATCCCATATAGGCTGAACCGTTTTCCGACCATTTTTGTATTTCCGCTGCGGAGATGTTTTTGGCCGCAGTAACCGTCAGCGAGTTGATTATCACACGCTTCTTCCCAGCTATGTCATACTCCCGTCTGCTCATATACTCTCATACCATTCGGTCGTTTCCGCTACCAATGCCGTTGCCTGCTCCATTGTCTCGCAACTCTCCAACATCGCGGCAAACGTATAGTATCGTTCCCTGCATTGCTTGCCGATGGTGTTGTACAAAGCAATATACTCATTCGCCTGCTCGTGGCTGTATATGCCCTCTCCGTCCGCCACCAGCAGCGACGACTGCGCATTCAAAAACTGATAGTCGCTTACTTTCTTGCGGCTCGTTGCCAGCGACAATTCCGACATCCCCTCTCTTGCAATCGCTTTGTATTCTGCCAACGGCATCTCCTGCTCTGCAACCGGAGCGGCTGTATTCAGTCCGCACTGCATTACCTCCATAGGAGTTGCACTCGGGTTGGCCGACAAGAACGACTCCTGCTCGTCCGACAGCGGAGTATAGGTCGCTTGCATAGTCTTGGGCAAACGCTCCATTTCCACGATTATCACATCACCGTATTGGTTGTTTGTAAAGTATCTCATATCAGAAGTATTGTGTGTAAGTTACCATATACGCATAATCGTTGCCAAAGGCATTATCCATACTCGGAGCAATATCCACATACTTCGCACAGAACTCTATCAGTCCGCCCGCAGGAATAGTAAATGAGGTTACCTTGTCCTTGATGATTATCGGAAACTCATCACTGCACAGCGTAAGGGTTATCTCGTGGTCGGTAGCGTTGTAGAACGAATAGTATTGGAAACGCCGCTCAAAGAACTCATAGTCGTCCGTACCATTGTCGTTAAATTGCGAATAGTTTGCATCGTCATAGGTCGTCCCGTTTGTATCTGGCAACCACAATCTCACATCAGTTTCTGTGCACGTACTTGCCACAGAATAAAACCCCTCTTGACCTAAATTGCAATCTGTACTCGGCTTCCACAGCAAGTCCGTCTCCGAAAAGTCGTCATAATTATAACCAAATTCCTGCAATCTGTAAATCTGATTTTTCAGGTCGGTTAGGTTGGTCTGCAAATTGGTTACATCGGCTATCGTATGCGTATGGCTCTTGTCCGCTTTGCCGTTCACCATCTCCACCAGCGTGTTCACCGCCGTCTTGATAAGCGTCCACAAAGCGTCCAATCCTGCCTTATCCAAAAATGTTCTTGCCATAATCCTTTGTTCTTTGTCTGATATAGTGAGTACAGGCGAACCCAATCGCCTGTACCCTTTGGTTAAGACAACGCCTCGATGTACGATGTCGGGATTGCTGTGATGTCCCCCGGCTGCAATGCCGTGTCTGCCAATGCGCCCTGTGCCGCGGTAGCATACTTGGTGTCTGCATCTGCCGTCTTAAGATAGTCCGCAAGGTCTGCCGCTTGAAGTGCAGTGTCCGCTTTCTCTCCCTGCGCCTTGGTCGCAAAAGCAGTCTCGTCTTTGTATGCCGCACTGCCCAAACCTTTCACTGCCACATTCGTACCGTTCACGGCAATGGTGCCGTTTGCGCTACCCGTGGCGATGTTCACTTTCTTGTTGGTGATAGTCAAGTCTGTGCCGTTCGCCTGAACACCATCCAACTTGATGTCGGCAGATTTGGCATACGTGTTGTCCGCTTCGGTCTTGGTCAGATAACCGTCAAGGCTGACGGTCGTTCCTAACTCCTCCCAGTTTGTGCCGTCCCATACATACTCTGCCGAGTTCTCGGTCACGTGCCATACATCACCTTTGACAGGGTTGCTCGCTTTGGCAGGCAACTCAGCCTTGGTCGCTTTCACGCCCTTGAAAGTCAGCACTGCACCCAATGCCTCCACCTTGGCTTTGATAGCAGCATCAACCTCCTCCTTCGTGTAGGTCGTCTCTTGGTCCGCTTTGGCGTCCAACGCCGACTGCAAACCGTTCACATCGGCAATCTCTTTCTTCTCGCCGACTTTCGCTTTCACTTTCGACCAAAACGCGTCAACGCCCGCTTGGTCAAGATACTTTTTTGCTTCTGACATAATAATTTTGTATTAAATGGTTGGTTATTGTAATGCTTCTATATACTCTATCGGTATGGTCGGCATATCTTCCTGTTTGCCCTCCGCTACCTGCTGCTTGATGTAGTCCGCAAGGTCGGTCTGCTGCTTGATGTCTCCCAATATGCCACCCCACACAGCCACAGACACATCTCCGTCCGCACTTATATCCAACTCCTCCTGTGCAACTATCTCCACATCAATGGTATCTATATGTGTGAGTACGTCTGCCATAGTTTTATGCGTCTTTGAGGGTTAGCGATGTAGCACGCACCTCTGCGTAGGTGTCATCGAAGAACATCGTTTGCAGGGTGATAGTGTCGTATATCTCCAGTATAGCGTTGCCGACCTTGAGCTGCTTGGTCTGCTCGGGTGTGAAATCGAACACGCAGGTGGGGCGTTGAATCTCCTCGCCATTGACGATGTCCGGGACGAGGACGCACTCGGCCGTCTGCTCCGCACGGTAGTCCTCCTTGCGGGCAGAGTAGTACAGGCAGGCCGTGTAGGTAGTGCCTGCCACCAGCCCGCTGCCGTATGAACGTATCTTACAATGAATGCCTTGGTTGATTATGTTCGAGTGCTTTGACATGGGAGAAAGTTTTGTTTGTGGGTTCGGATATTTTTCAGTACCTTTGTTGCGGCGTCTGAAACTTAGGTGTCGTACGCCAATATATGGCAGAAACTTAGGTGTCTACTATAGACTAATCCGAGAAACTTAGGTGTCTCGGATTTTTTTATTGTCCGTCGTCTTCCGCTGTTTGCGTTTGATTCTTACTTTGACGTATTTTCATATAATTGCGCAGACTCATCAAGTGTTTTGGGCTGTGAAACAATGACAGAGACTTTGCTATCATGATATGATCGTCATGGGGTATTTCGTCAATGCGTCCTAATGTAAACGTACATGCAAAAGGCATATAGTCCGTAATCTGAACGCCGTTGCGCTCTATGCACACACCCAGTTTCTTGCCGAATAAATCAACAAACGTTACGTAGACGTCATTTCCGTTATCGTCAACAAACAGCCCTTGCAGTGAATCGAAGTGTACACCTTTGTAGGAAGATTTGTATAGTAATTTTGATATCATTACCATATATAACGATTCCGCAATGTACGGCATCCAATCCATTGTACCTTCATTATCTTCATTAGCCCAAACGTACAATCTCCAAAACTCGGTCTCGGCAGTGCTTAGTTTCTTGTCTAACTCCATACTCATTTGAACGAGGTCATCTTGGAGATTATTAGGCGATTTTGGACGTATCCAACCTGTATGCTTCCGACAAGCTTTCTCGCCTGTTTCTACCCCATTTTTCTTTACCCAATGCGAATTACTGCTTGACACGTACCTTGCGAACTTGACCTTGTCCGTTGCACGCAACATACCCGTAGGAGCACAGATATACAAGTTCTTGCCACGTATCTTGAGGGTTGGAAAAGAGGCGGATGGGGTTGTGCTGATACCTGTATCATCGAAACGAACTTTTATACTGAAATCTGTCATAGTTATACCTCCTGTTTTATAGGCGTGTAGTGGATTTGTAGACCTGTTGTGCGTGCCTTGATATGATACTTTTTGTCGTCTTTGTAGGCTACCACATCGCAATAGAGCGCACCTCTCATCGTCTTTGTGTATTCGGCAGGAAGTGTTCCATTCAAGAATCTGTTATATTGAGATGTGAGTTTGAGATAAGTTGTATCTGTTCCTTTATATGCAAACTTTGCGATCCTGCTCGTGTGCGTGTACAGATAGACAATCACTTTTGTATAATTGCTCCACTTGTCATCTCCCGATATCTCTATTTGAAAGTCTATGCTCTCACCTTGGTATCGTATCATATCGTATCAAAGTATTTGAGAGCGTAGGAAAACTTAATCCCCTACGCCCGAATGCGTTAGCCCTCAGTGTGTTCCCAGCAACCCTCGAAATACTTGGCGAGAGGTGCAAGCGGTGCAATCTCTGCCTTGTTCTTCGATTTCCACGTAGCCGTTACGTTCCACACAACGGCAGAGGTAAGGTCTTGCTCTACCGGCGCGATGGCTTGGATAGTAGCGGGTTTATCCGAAAAATGGAGCAACGTTTCCGTGCGCCATATCAAGAGCCAATGCTCATTCTCGGCACGCTCGTAGAAATCTTTGTTGCCGCTGTAGGACGGGTCTTTGAATGTGAGTGTGTGGAGATAGCCGAGCAGGCGGGTTTCCTCGTCTCCGTAGCCGTCTCCTGTCTGTGCTGCGCCACCATCATACGTTCCTGTGGTCTCGCTGATGATATGTATTTTGCCTGCTTCCACGAGGCTCTCAAACAGCGTCTGTGCGTTTTGCTCTTTGCTGTTGTTCTTGAGCGCGTCAATGAGTTCGGTCAAGTCGGTAGAGCCGTCCACGAGGGCGACACCACGGATACGTCCGAGTTCTCGACCACAAGGGTCGCATGTGTGGATAAGGTTCTCTCCCGAAGCCGCTCCACAAGTGATACGTTGTAATGACATATTAGTTTTTGTTTTAGTTGCACCCCGCATTGTAGGGGCTTGTTATACGATAATTGATTTTGAATAGGTAGTACTCCGGGGACATAAAGTAGGTTACACCCACATATTCCGAGGCGAATATCTGCAGCATATTAAAGTCGCTGCGAGAGAGTGTGCATTTGTCTGTGAAAGCAATGGCTTTGCGGGCTATGCGTTCCATTTCGAAAGGAGACAGGCACTTGCGCTTGCCAAATACTATGAGCGACATATCTGCTGCTTCCGTATATCCGTTATGGCTGCCGAATGAAGAGGTGTTGTCTTCTTGGAATGATATGTCGTTCAGTCGGTGGTAGAGCGTAATGTCGTGTTTATCTGTTTCACCATAGACATCTATGCACTCACCTGTCGGCAGTATCAATGCAGGGAACGTGATGTCCTCGTCTCCACGCACGGCGATAGATTCGGCAAGCGTGTAGGCTTTGAGGTCGTGTTCACCTTGTAGTAAGTCTGCTATGGTTTCGTTGATATGTGCAATGCTGTCTGTCATGAAGCGCAGTATTTGACAATAAAGTCGTCTGCAATCTGTTTGACAAGTGCGCGTTCCTCGGCGGTCGGTGCGAAGATGGTTTTCTTGTACGTATCCTCACACCAGCGGGCTTTCTGCATACTCTCCATTGTGTTGAAGCCTATGCCGTAGCCGTTCTCAATCGGATACACCTCGTAACTATCCTCCAACGCTCGTGTGAGCGACAAAATAACCTTATTGTCCGTCCCCCGTTTGGCTTTGATACGCGCACGGATATATGCAGGCGTGTATGTGCCAATGGGCGTGCCGTTGCTGTCCTTGCCTTGCACGTGAATACGGTCGCGCATAGCAGCCATAAGAGTAACGGCTTGCAGGCGCGTCATCTTGTCTCGCTGCATTTCCGTCAGTGTAAGATTGACGGTAGCAGGCACTGTCGGCAGGTTGGTGGAATAAGTCATAGGATAGGCGTTCCAAAGGTGATGAGTTGGTGCGGTTCTGGGTGTTCGTCTTCACCGAAACACTCGGAGGCGTGTATGTCGATGCTGTTGACCGCCGTGGAGAGTTCCTTGGCGAACTGGTCTTCAAAGTAGGCACGCAGTTCCTTGGGTTTGTTTCGGTCAATGGTGACGGCATTGATACGCGATGACGCACGGCGTGTGAGCATAAGTTCCGCCCCAAGGAGATACCACAATGCTGTTGCGAGTATCTCCTTGTTGCTTAAAATCAAACATTCACAAACCTGTATATCTGTAACCTTATGGCACTTATTGACTTCAGCAATGAAGAGCGTGCGGAACTTGAGAATACCTCTGTCTTCTATACGCGACCAAGTATCGATTTCGTCTTCGCCTTGGCGTGCGATGTCCTCGAGTACAGACAAGGTTATATCGGGCAGCGCGTCCACATACAACCCGCTGGGGGCTTGTGCAGACTCGCCACTCAATAATCCGATATATCCTTTCAGTTCGTCGAGCATTCTACCTTACGTTTATTGCGCCTGTGCCTTGGTGGTAAATACCGCATTTTCAGCAGGCGTAACTGTTGCGTTGTAGTTTGTCTCCTGCTCCTTGGCGATGTAGTGGAATGCGCCATTGACACCTTTGAGTGTGTCGGTAGCAGCAAATGCATCTGTCGGTGCGGAGAACAATCCGTAATGCTTGGAGACAATGAGTTTCCATCCGCGCGGTTGCGTTCCGCCCTTTTCTTTCTCCTCCGGGCAGTCGATGTACTTGAGTTGGCAGTCGAATACCAACGATGTGAGCGAGCCGTCCAATTCCACAGGTACAGGAAGCGTGAAGAATACGCTGCCGCCTTTCTCGCCTGCGAATGCACCGACATAGGCGTTCCAATCCACAAAGCCGATAGTTCCCTTGGCGAATGCACCGAAATGGTCTTTGCCCCAGCCTGCGATGGTGCGCGGGTCGTAGTAGGCGTTCAGCGGCAGTGCACCGATACCCTGCGAATCGGGGTTGGTTTTCAACTTGTGGAAGATGTCGTAGCGGGTAATAAGACCATTACCGCATATCAGCAGGTTGTCGTTCACCTCATTGATGATAGCGTCCTCCATCAGTTTGACATAGCCGCTACTAAAATCAGCCGACTTGCCGAGCGCAAGCGTCTGTGCAGCAGTGGAGAGATTGTAGGCAGCGTTTGCGCCCCACTTGGTGGCTTGTGCTGCGATGAGGTTGCTGTCGATTTTGCCAATCAAGCCGATGAGTTTGGTCAGCAGAACCTCGTAGAACCCGCGCATAAGCGGTGCTTGCTGTGCATCTCCGAGTGCAAGGGTCTGTACTGCCTCCTCTTGGTATTGGCGCATTTCGTCGTCGGAAATGAAGATACCGATTTTGGAGAAGAGCGGATTGGTGATTTCGTACTCTTTCCAATCGGCAGAGAGCGGCGTTTCGCAGTCGTCGGTGGAGGTTACCTCCGATTCGAGACCACGCTGCAAGTAGCGCAGTTTGATGTTGCGCTTCTGTCCTTTGCGCAATTCCTCGATATTGTTGATATCGACCATTGCGTTGTTCTCCAAGAGGAGACGCAGGAAACCCGTGGGCGTGAGTTTGAGTTGCGGGTCGTTTTGCTTTGCCACGAGGTTGAGGTTCTTGATAGTGGCTTGTGCGAACCCTGTGAGTGTAATAGGCATAGTTGCTTTGTTTTAAGAGTTTATTCGAGGTCGGCAAGCGCGGCTGCAGCGGCAGCATCAATGCTTGCGGTGTCCACCTTTTTGCCGTTGGTCAGCGTGACGGTGGTCGGTTGTTGAGGAGCGGGGTTGTCACTACCTCCGTTGTTGTCGTGGTCATTGGAGACCTCGAGCAGGTGTTTGTCGGCGAGGATACGGTTGACAAAATCGCTGAACGAGACAGGCTTGTAGCCGCTATCGACAAAGTCGAGAGACGGATTGCCGGTCTGCTTCAACTTGAGTTTGCCGTCATCATTGACGAGGGTGGCACGTTGCTCTTGCATAGCGCGTGTGATGAGCGCACGGGCAATGTCGATGTTGGTGTCTCCGAGGTCTTGATTGGCGTAGCGTTTGCCGTTGAGTTCAAAGTTGACCAGCATATCGAGTTGCTGCTTGGCGGTGGCTTTCTTGTACTCTGCCAGTTCGTTGTCCTTGGTGGCGGAAATAGTAGCGATTTGCTTTTGCAGTTCGGCAATTTGTTTGGTCAGTTGGGCGGCTTCCTCGCCTTTGGTGTTTTGATTGCTCTGCGCCTTTTTCTCCATATCGGCAAGGCGGGTGGCGAGAGCAGACTCGAGGAGGTCTATCTTCTTGTAGGTAGATTGCTCGGACTGCATTTCGTTGGTGATGCCGTATTTCTCGGCAAGGATAGCGAACTTGTCGTCGGCTGCCTTGAGGATAATGGGTTTGAGGTGGTTGAGCACATCGCGGTTATTTTTCGCTCCGTCGAGCGACATAAGCCCAGTGTCGAAACGTTGCGCGAGAGCGTCACTGACATCGTGCTTGGCGAGGTCGGCTGACGAGAGCAGGTCGATGAGGGCGGGTTCGTTTTGCAAGCCAATCTTGGCTGCCAGTGTATTGAGTAAATCTCCGAGGGTCATAATGTATTATGCTTTTTTAAGTCGATTATTTTTAATAATAAAGCCTTGTGGCATTTCTGCAGACTTTATATGGGCCATATTCCTACTGCCCTCTTTAATTCCATATTCTTTTTTCAAACTCTCAAGAGCAACTTTTGCAGAGGCTTCTGTTTTGTATACACGCAGATCAAATATAAACCCTGCTCCCCTATTGCTATCAAGTTGTTTATCATAGATTTGGAACTGTTGGTGTCCTTGTATAAATGCTTCTATATAATAATATCTCTCTTTCATTCTTTGTTGTCGGCTTTGCGGGTTTTTGCGAGTTCTTTGCGCAGGTTCTCTATGACCTTTTCGCTTTCAGCGAGTGCCGTCTCTGCCGCCGCGAGTTTGCTCTTGAGGTCGGCAATGGTCATTTGGTCGTCGGCTGCGTGGCTGCCGAGTTCCGCATTGGCAAGTGTGAGTTCGTTGTTCTCTTTGCGCAGGCGGGCAAGTTCGGCATTCTGCTCGGCATTGGGTAGTTGTTGTTGTCGCTCCGCAGGTTCGAGAGCAAAGACCTCCTCGTCGGTGGGTGTCTCTATCTTTGCACCCTGTGCGATATAGAATGTCTTGAGGTTCGCAAGAACGATACGCGGAGTGGTCTCGCCTTTCGGGGTTACTTTGATGTACTTGGACATAATAGTAATAAATTATATTATTCAATGCGCAAAATTACGGATAATTTCTCAAGCGTGCAAATAAAATATATTATTTTACAGAGCATATTTGCACAGGTGAGAAAAATGGTGTATCTTTGCAGCGGATTTGGGAGGTGCAACTTTCTTTTCCATCTTGCTTTGATGACCTTTGCACGGGTCACATCGTAAGCCGCCGATTAAGTTCGTGAAAGCAGCCACTACGGTGAGTGTGCTTATTGAGAGGAGAGAAATCTCCTCTCATTTATTTATTCCATTCTTGTCGGAATTTGAGAGCAAAATCTTTCGACTTAACCTGCTGCCGTGTTACAACAATTCTCCGACTACCCTTATATAACCATATCTCCCTGACAGATTCATTATGGCGAAAGCCAATTTGTATCTGGTTCCCTGCTACTTGTGCGGGGAGGTTCATTTGCACATCAATAATCAGACATTTCGCTTGGTGAGAACCATTGTCTATTGCATTTGCAATTCCTTGTTTTCCGTTGGTTATTTTCCCCTCTGCATATATGTACAAGTTCTTATGCTTGAGTATATAATCGGCACTTACAGCCCCGCTTATGTTGGGTACGAGGTATGTGTCATAACCACTCTTTGCTAATTTGGAGGCAAGATGTATGTTTTTGGGTATCTCATTTTCGTCTTTGAAATCGTATTTCTTTGCCGAGAAACCAAATACTGCCCCATCTTTGGAGGAGAATTGCCTAATAGGCTGATACTCGTCTGCTTGAGTAATAGAGCGTAGCAGGTCTATCTCGTCCCTATTGGTTTTCGCCGTGTATATTGACTGAATAGCACTCACTATTCGGTCGTATGCCCCATTCTTTTTGTCCTCATTGGACGTGTTTTGTACCTGTGCGGGTTTTGCCTTGGCGAATTTGGCACGGAGAGCAGCGGGGACGAGAGCGTCTGCAACGGGGACGAGTTGGTGGCGACAGTTCCAACCTCCGCAGTTGCATTGAAAATTGTCGGGCGTTGTCCCCTCTATCATTCCATACGGCAGTCCTGTCTTGGGGTAGATTGCGCATTGGTAGTCGTCTATCTTGCCTGTGAGTATGGTCGGGATTTCCGACTTATGAACGAACTTTTTTGCAGTCAGTTGCTGGCAGAACTCTCGGGTGGTCTCCTTGTTGCTGCCAGTGTACATAAACCACTCGCAATCGAGGTCGTCGGTGAGGAGTTTGTTGTTTTGTCCGGTGAACTGCGAGAGGGCGGTGGTGGCATACGTAGTGGCATAGCGTGCGAATGCACCCTGCCCGCCGTCCTTGCCGAGCAGGTGAGTGCGCAGTTCCTCCTGTAGGTCTGCAAACTTGACATTGGTGGTAACGGCGCGGAGGAGAATATCGTTGAGTTTGTCTGTTACATTGGCTTTCAGTCCGTCGCCCATAAGGGCTTCCATAGTGTTCTGCACAGCGAGTTGTTTCTGCAGTTCGTGTTTCTCCTTTGCCGTCTTGGAGAGGGTGAGCGAGGGAAAGTGATCAGCAAAGTATGCATTCTGTTGTTTTTGGAGGATACCGAAATATTGCGCAAAATGGGTCAGTCCCGCCACCCACTCCTTGTCTTTGGAGAGGGCGGCGAGTTTTGTTTTTATCTGCGTAAGCCGCTTGAGGTTGGCGATGGACTGCTTGACCTTGCCAAGGCTGTCGGTTTCGAGGTCTTTGGCAAGGGTCAATACCTCCTCGTAAATTTTCTTTTGCTCTGCGTTGGCAATGCTGTCGAAAGAGTCAGCGGCTTTGTCGAGTGTATCAATGACGTTTTGCAGTTCGGTCATAGGTTACGCTTTGTCTTGGTCGTTGTTTTCGCTATTTTCCTTGTCGGCTTTGTTTTGTTCGTTTTGTGGGGCTTTTTCTTCGTCTGTGGGTTGTTGGTCTAACCCACCAAAATCGGCTTGTTGTTGGGCTTTCTCTGTGGCTTTCTGTTCGGCAGCGGTTCGCACCTCCTCGGCATACTTTTCGAGGACTTGCATTTTCTTGTCGTAGTCCTTTTGGCAGAACTCCTTGTCCTCGAAGATTGCACGGCGCACAAAGGCGTGAATGTTACAGGAGATAATATAGGCGGTCTCTGTGATACCTCCGTTCTGCAGCATAGTCATCTTGTTTTCCTCTTTGACACCAAACAGCGGGTCAAGGTCGAAGACGGTCTCCAAACGCTCTGCCACCTCCGGTGAAGTATTGAACTGCATTTTGGCGTAGTTGGTTTCGAGAACGCGCAGCGTCTCTGGGTTGGCTTCTGCCTGTCGTGCGCCTTGCAGTTCCTGCATGAGGATAGTGGTATTGGCGATGTCGAACTTGGTCGGGACATTGACTGCCGGTAGCATTGCTTGGCGGGCTTTGTCATTCGGGATAATGGTTCGGTATCGATACTCGCAAATGAAATAATAGACAAGGTCGATGTTACGCACAAGGTCTTCGGCAATGGAGTTGACAAAGTTGTTGAGTTCGTTGGCATCGTAGGCTTTGGCTACTCCCGATTGGTCGATTGGTGTCTCAGCAAGGAACTCCATATTCACCGCTGCGAGTGCGTCCTTGATGTGATTGCGTACACGTTGGTCTTGGAGGGTGGCGATAGCGGTGTCCTTTTGGATATAGCCAATAGGCGGTGCAGGTACTTGCAGTTCCCCAGCGCGTCCTGCGTCAATGAGGTGTATTCCATAAGGTGAGGTGTTTAGTACGTGTCCTGTGCCATTGCAATGGGGGCAGTTGGTCATCTTGCCGTCTTCGCTTTTGAGTACGCCAGAGCCTTTACATTGCGGACACTCGGTGTTGGTATAGGCATATTTCTCGGAGTGGATATGCTGGATAATCTCGGCTTGCAGGTCGGAGTACTCTCGGGCGGCTTCGTCCAAAGAGTCAGGCAAATAAGCAAGCCCCACGCATTGTGTATGGGGCTTGACAAACAAATTATGCGATTATACAAAGGCTACTCCATAGTGTCAGCTACTTGGTGCCAGACGAACTGATAGAGGGTGCGATACTGCGTTTGTGCTTTGAAGGCGGCGATGTCGGCGGGCATTTTGGGAGCGTCCATCAAGCGTTGTCGGGCAGCGGTGCAGATTTGTCCGAAGCGGGTGCGGTAGGCGATTTCGGATTCGGAGGGTGCGGTGGTGCGACTACCGCGTACGTGGGTAAAATTAGGGTTTGCCAGCATAGCGGGGTTGGCGGTGGCAGCCGTACGGTGCATGTAGGTGGTACGGGTCTGTTTGGAGATTTTGCCCGAGATATGGTCAATCGGGTCGAGATAGAATACTTTAGCCATAGTTGTGTTTAGTTGAAAGTTAATAGTTGAAAGTTGAAAGAAGTGGAGAGTTGAGAATTGAGGGCAGTTTAGAGATTAGAGATTAGAGATTAGAGATTAGAGAGTTAGGGTTTAGGGATTTTAGGGTCTTTAAGGTCGGTAAGGACAATAAACTATCCACTTAAAAACTGCTCTCAACTCTCAACTTGCAACACTTAACCCAATTTGGCGAGTTCTTGCGCCATAAGGAAACCGGGGAAAGAGCGGTATTTCTTTTGGGCTTTGAACTGCGCGAGGTAAGCGGCACGCTCTTGGGTGGTTAATGACTTGACAGCCGCTGCGGCGGTCTTGATTTTGGTCTGCACGGCGGTTTGTGCCTCGGTGGGTGCACCCGTGAAGGGGTTGCAGATTTGCGAGGTGAAACGGGTGCCATACATCTCTTTGAAGATAATCTGCGAGTGTTTGCAGACTTTGCCCCTGAATGATTGGAAGGGGACTTCGAGTTTGATTTTGGACATAGTTTTTGGTTCGCTTCGCTCACGTTGGCGGCGGCGGAGCCGCGTTGATGACTGCGTGTAGGTGGTTGCACGTAGTTGCCGTGGTGGGCGAAAAGTTTTTTAGTTTAGGTTTGGGGCTGTTTCTTTGACATCGCGAGCCTTGTTTGCGATGTGGCGGAAACAAAAGCACCGCCATTCTTTCGAAAGACGGTGCAAAGGTAGTATGTTTTGGAATAACGGTGAGCGGATTAGGTAGGGTTTGGCGCAATTTAGTTCGCTTTGCTCACGTAGGTGGTTCGCTATTGCGAACGTTGTTGGTTTCACGTGAGTGGCTTCGTGTGAGTGGTTTTAGATTGATGGGGTGAGTGGAGAGAGAGTTTATTCAGACGGGGATTCTAATGTTGTTGTGTGAGACGGACATCGTATCGAACAAGTTGCCTACAAATAGTCTGTCTCCACCGATTTGTTGGTTGCGCAGATTGGAAATATCAACAACAGCACCATATTCCATAAAAGTATTGGTAAACTTGTCTATCTTATTTCCCCAATATACAAAACAACATGCCATTGGTGCACCTTTGTGTTCTTCCGAACCATTGATGAGGAACTTGAGTCTGGTGTCGTAAAGGAAACAGATGGCACTTGCTTGTCCGAATACAGATTGTTTCCAATGTCCCGTATTGGTGGCAACAGGAATAAGAGCAATCACCTCCGCCCCTGTCTGTTGGTTGGTGAGGCAACATTTGGCGAGCCAATTTTTGATGGTGGTGCCTCGTAGTCTATCGGAACCATAAGGCGGATTGACATATATTTTGTTATAATTCCATGATAATTTAAGACCATCATTATCTGGTAGTCTGAACTCCACTTGCGCATGCACGATAGACATGGGGTTAGAGCAAGGGTCCAACTCAATAGTACCATCAAAAAAGCGTTTAACGGCATCCACATACTTAGCCGGAGTGCACCACTCTTGGCTAAGTGTATTTACTCGTCTTCCTGCACTCATAGTCTGTCTGTTTTTTGGATTAGTGTTTGCAATGTATTTTGCAGATTACATACTGTTTGGTCAGCAGGTGATATGACATTGAACCAACCGATGATTTGGTTGATATTGGCATGGAAATAGTTTTTTAGAGCCTCATGTGCCTCAAGGTCTATTTTGACTTTTGTGAAGATATTTTCCTTTTTGTTTTCCTTGTAGGAATTAACGAAAGCCGTTTTAACCGCAGCATAAGGTGCTTGAGGAGTGCGTAGCAGTTCGGTAATGAATTGTGCCAGTCCTTGGTCAGTGAGGAACAGCAGCCAGTCGTAGGATTGTGCGAGGACTTTGAGTTCTTTGTTTTGATTTTCCTGCGTGAACCAGTTGCCATGATTGCTGACAATGCCCACAGAAAGTATGAAGTTATCAGGTATCTGCGGGCGTTGGTTGATTATTTCGTCCAGTAGTGCGAAATAGGGTTTTATAACAGGAACTCCGTTTTCATAGATGATGCCCTGTATATCTCCGTTTTCGTTGCGTATTTTTTGGAGTGCCGATGTGGTTTTGGCGACATAGGCACCTTGTTTGGCTTTTTCTATAGTTTGTGGTCCTTTACGTGCTCCTTCTTCAACACCCACGCGCTTGCACTCGAACATGGCATAGGGTTTCTTGCTTTGCTTTATAAGCGTAACATTGGCAGAGTTATTTTGCAGAGAGTTCAGGTATGCAAGGAGCAGTTCTGCGTCATTTTCGGCAATAATACAAGCGTTTTTGACGATGTTACGGCTATCGATGAGATTGATGGATTTGGGAGAGAGATTTCCCTCTATCTCACCTGCGGCAGCGAGAATTTTACCAACAGAGAGGGACCCTGTATAAGGAATATCAATAGTTTTGCGCCAAAGTACAGGGTGCATAGTAAATTCGACATTGTGCGTGATTTCAGCATTACCGTATTCAGCCAATCCTCGTTCAATAGCGACATTGTGTGTAAAGTTCCACTCATTGAGAAGATAGTAAGTTATGATTTCGACGAGCGTTCCCAACGCCCGCCCTGCGGCTTTTTTAGCATCTTTGGTATGCGAAAAGACTTCGGAGCCTAAAAGTTTTTGGAGTTCGTCAATAGATTGGTACGGCATATACTATATATGTTGGGTTGAAAAATTTGCGACAAAGTTACTTTTTTTTTTTTGCATGTGCAAATGAAAAGTGTTTGCCGGGTGTTTTAATATGCTGTTTGTTAATTGTTTATGTTATTTTTATGTTTGTAGCGTTGCGCTTGTGGTACTTCGCACGTTTGCGGCGTTTCGAGTAACCGGGATTAGGGAGGGAGGTCAATGGCATATTTGTCTGCGAGATAGGCAACGACAGCGGGCGGGAGAAGTTTGGTTTGTGGTGTGATACCATGGTCGGTGAGCCATGCAGCGTCGGATTTGAGCCAACGGCGGAAAGTGGCAGGTGAAACACCTGCGAAACAAGCGAGTTGGGATTTGGTGTAGGATTTCATTTTTAGAGAATAGAGAATAGAGATTAGAGATTAGAGATTAGAGATTAGAGATTAGGGGATTTACGATGTACGATTTATTGGGGTATTTTTGTGATTTACAATTTGGAGCGGGTATTTGCGAGTAGGAGTTCCTATAGTATTCTTATAGTGTTCCTATAGCGGAAAGCATATACAGAAGAGTCGGAGAGGGCTCTTTCCTGTTCGCGTGCGCGGTTTGTGAGTTCCTGCAGTTGTTTCTGTGCACTGTCAAGGTCGGCTTCGGAGGTTATGCGTATGATGATGTTGTTATCTGCCATGCTTGATATTGTTTAGTCGTTCTTTGGCTGCCTTTGCTTCGCGCTCGGCTTTGTCAATGGTTCGGTCGAGTTTTGCTATAAACTCGAGGAAAGTCATATCCGTGAGGTTGGCAAGATTGCCCTCTGCTACAATGTCTTTCCATTGCTCGTACTCGTCGATACGTTCCCCGAGGACGCTATTCGGAGACACTCCGAGTGTATCCTGTTGAGTTCGTCGCACATCGCTGAATAGGTGTCTAAATCGGTATCGATATTCAGCAAGAAGGGCATTAACTCCAACAAAGGCTTCTGCATAAAAAAATCACGCACCCCTTTATCTTTCCGCCACTGGGCTATCTTCTTTTCTGCATAGTCGGGTTCGTACACGGCGGGGTTCTCGGTCTTGTCGAAGAAGCATACCGATGCGAGTTTGTAGAGCAGTTCGGTGTCAGTCGTGAGCGTGAGCCGCTGCTTGAGTATCTCGTTGAGTTGGTTGATTTTGAAGATGTCGATTTTCTGTTCGCGGAGCAGTTTGTCAATGGTGTCTGCATAGTGCAGCAAGAACTGCCGCGAGCAGCGCATATCCACCTCGTTGTACACGTGCAGAGCCATCAGCCCACGCTCGTATGGCAGGTTGGTGATGTCTGCGAAGCGGTAGTACTTTGTGCCACCACAGGTGAACGCATACTCTATGCGGTATTTCTCTTTCTGTTTGCGGCGTTTGTCCCATTCGATACGCCATGTCTCTGCGAGTTGTCGGATAAGTCCCATAGTCTTACAGGTTGAAGATGTGATTTATTTTGTCGGTCATATTGTCGGTGTTGCCAGTGGCGAGTACGCAGCCTTTGGCAGTGAGCCGCCACGCATTGCGGCGTTCCCACAGGGTGAGAGTGTAGGTAGTCCCGTCCACCTGCCGCGTATAGATGAGGGGCGTGCCGTTACATGGGCAGCCCTTGCGGGAGTAGGTGAAGCCGAGTTGTTGTGCGATAGTTGTCATTCGTGCAGGTGGCAGGTGAGTGCCGAGATTAGTGTGTTGAGACCAATGACCCCGAGCATTGTCGGGAGTATTGCCCACGACCAGCCGTAGAGCAGCGGGTAGAGGGCGATGGTATAGACACCGCCCATGCAGATGAGGCACTCGAAGAGCGGCTTGCGCAGGACGGTGAGGTGCAGTCGGTCGAGCAGGTCGCCGAGGAGGAGCGCGGGGCGGTGAAAGAGCATTCCGTCCCACGTAGTAGCGTGGACGGCGGTAATGATAAGCGATAGGGTGATGATACGGGTGAGCATACGGGTTAGTAGTTTGGTGTCAGTTCTTTGTAGAAGCGGTGGAAATAGTAGCGCACGTTGTCGAGGAAATCCGCCTGTTGTGCCACGTTATCTCGGGTCGTCTTGATAGGTTTGTTCTCGTCATCTGCCATAACGTTCTCAAAGTCGAATATAGCAGGCTTGCAACGCTCGCTGTCGAAAATAATATCATACTGCTCAAAGAGCGAGTTGATAAAATAGCGGCTGTCGGCGAGGCGCGGGTTGCTGCCGCTGTACTGCATCTGTGAGCGGGAGAGGTTGAAATATGCCTTGACGACATCGTAGTTGTTGAGCAAGGAGAGTGTGGTTGCGTTCTTGCCTGCCACATCTCCTGTAACGAGAAAGAATGCGCCGGGATACTTGCGGTCTATTTCTTGGCAGACCATACGCGTGGTGGCGTTCTCTATGCGTATGCAGTCTATGCCCCGTGCCTGTCCGTTGATGTGTTGGAACAGCGTGCAGGTCATCGGGTTGCGGTTGAAATCCCACGACATAACGAGAGGGGCGGTCGGATCGTACTCTACGTGTCCTGTGTGCTTGCGGCGGTCGAAAGCAAAGAGCCATAGTTTCTCGTTGATGGCTTGCGGGTTCTGCTGGTACTGCGTCTCGAACGTGAAGCGGTTGGCGGCTTGTATCTTGTGCAGTTCCTCTACCGTGTGTTTGAACGGGTAGAGTGCTGCCTCGTGTCCCTCGCTATCGACTGAGAGAGCAGGCAAGGACAGCACCTCCCATTCGTCGGGTTCGAGGTCGAGGAGATAGCCGCAAAGGTCTTGTTTGTGCAGCCGCTGCATAATGATGATTATCGGCGTGGAGCGGTCGTTGACACGGGAACGGATAGTGTTCTCGAACTGGTCGTTGACCTTTTGGCGGCGGACGGGCGAGGACGCGTCAAGGGGCTTGAGCGGGTCATCTATGATGATTGCACCGCCCCACGCATTATTGGCGGTGTCTATATCCTCGAAATCTCCTGCAGGTTCTTCCTTGACAATACCTGCACCGAAGCCTGTTACCTGTCCGTCGGAGGAGGTTGCGTAGATACCTCCGCCCGCCGTGGTGTACCATTTCTGTTTGGAGCGGCTGTCGGGTTTGATTTGCACCCACGGAAAGAGGTCGCGATACCAATCGCTTGCCACCGCGTCCTTGATACGCTCGGAGTTGTCGAGGGCGAGGTTCGCGGAGTAGGACAGCATAATGTATTTGGTGGCGGGGTTGATAGCGAGCCCTTTCTTGACAAAGGCTTTGAGCATTTCCGTCTTGGAGTAGCGCGGCGGGCAGTTGATAATAAGGCGTGTGCATTGCCCCGAGAATACACGGTCGAGTGCGGCTGCTATGCGCTTGTGGTGTTCGCCCACGTTGAAACGGCGGGCGTTCTCGGCATAGAAGAAATAGCGGGTAGCAAAGAGCGTATCCGTTGTGATACAATGCCGTATGGCTTGGTTCTTCGTCATATCTGCTTTTTCAACTCGGCTATAAAGGCGGCTGCCTGTTTGGGTGTGAGTTGCTCCTCGTGCTTTATCTCCACCGCCTTGCCGTCCTTGCCGGTGAGTTCAGTGACATTGGCGGGTTTCTCGCCTGCGGTGTCACGCAGGGTGTTGAACGCCTGCACGTTGCCCTGCATGGCTTCGTCGAACATCGCAACCGTCATCGCCATTTGGTTGGTCATGTCTTTGGCGGCGATGCCGAGCGACTGCATACGCGCCTTGACTTCGGCTTCCGTGCACTTGCCGTTGAGCAGCAACAACACCACCTCGCGCAGTGTCTTTTTCGCCCTGCGTGCTTCGCCGCTGCGTATTCCGCCGTTCTTGCCTCTCAGCCTTGCTTCACTCGTGCTTCGGACAGGCTTCAGGTTTCCTTGTTGTTGCTTTGTTGCCATATTCTGTCGGTTTTGTGCGCGGCATGCTGAAATAAAAGCAGCAACCCCCTCCGCAAGGGAGAGGATTGCATGAAAACGGTATATTTGTAGCGGGTTACTGAACGATTTGTACAGCGGTTACTGCCGCCTTTGCTTTGCGGAGGGCGGCGACGGTCTCCGTGGCGTTGAAGCCGTGGGCTTGCAGTTCGTTGATGAAGCGCAGCCCTTTCTGCGTCCACACCATGTAGATGCTGGTGCCTATCTCGCCGTTGGAGCGGGTGAAGGTGTTGGTGCGCGTCTTGTGCAGCCCCCATTGGCAGAACGGCACGCGGAGCAGTATCTGTCCGCTCTGCCGGTAGATGATACCCGCTTTCTGCAGCCTGTCGGTCAGCGCATAGACGCTCAGCCCTACGGCGTTGGCAGCCTGCGTCTTCGTCAGCGTGTTGGTGGACATCAGCGTCTCGTCGTAGTAGGACACTTTCGGCGCAGCGGCTTGCAGTTCCTTGTGCTGCTCCTGTATCTGCTGTTCCTGACGCTCGAGGGTCATCGTCTGCTCTTGCAGGCGTTTCTGCTGACGCTCGAGGGTACTTTGCGCCACTACCAAGGCACGCGCCATTATCTCCTCCGGTGTGTCGTCGTGCTTGGTGGCAATGTAGCCGCCTGTCTTGCGAATGGAGGGAAGAACCTCAGAGGTGACCCACTTGCGGAATGCCTTCGCCTCTTTCTTGCGGCTCTCGAAGATGGCATCGTACAGACCGTCTTCGTTTACAAAATTCAATCGATTGTCTCGTCCCCTTGAATCCTTGACGGTGTGACTTGAAATCACATCGTCAGGAAGACGCCTTGCAACTGCTGCTGTTTGCAGTCCCAAATCTTCGCACACATCCGCAAGGCAGAACCTCGGCTCGCCGTCTTCGGCAATGATTGTGCGAATGTCTCCGAACTGACTGTTGGAGAACACTTGGATTTCGTTGGTTGTCATGTTATGCCTCCTTCCGTATGAGTTTGTTAATCATTACATCGTCAATGACGCGCTGCAACCAGCCGTCATCCGCATAATCCTTTTCCGCAAGATAACGCGCGAATACCACGCTGCGTATCTGCTCCAACTTCATGCGTGCGGCACATGCGGCAACGCTCTCTTTTGTACATTTCTTGCTCAAGGCGGGAAGCCCTTCCTTGCTGTCCCAAAGCACTATCGGCGTATAAACGCGGCTCTTGGCACGCTGGGCACAGCGGTCGTTGTCATAGAAACGAACCAACACTTCCGACATTCCCATCGACACTCGCGACGACAGACGATACTGAATACTTGCCATAATCACTCCTCCTTCTTTTCGTTTCCAGTTGCCCCGTATGGAATGGTTATCGTGAATACGGCTGCCTCGTCGCCGCAACAGTTGAAATGACATACCGCCTGCGTGGTGTCGAGGTTCTTGCTAGAATACTCGTTGAGGAAACCGCCAAAATGGTGTTGCAGCCGGTAGCACGCCTGCTTGATGGCTTTCTTCGGGTTTTGGTTGCGGAGTGTCTCGCAGCGTATCTTGTTCAGTTCGATGTTGACGCCGTGATACTCTTTTGCCAATGTCTCCAGTTGGATAGAAAGTTCGCGTTGTTTTTCCGCTATCTCGCGTCGTGCGGTCTCATAGTCTGCTTTGCGTGCAGCAAATACTTTCTCAAATTCTTCGCTTGTTGTCATAGTCCTGCCCTCCATTAGATATATGCTACATCCATTGCGTGGTCTTCCAACTTGTTTCTGAGGACGCGGGCAATCTCGTCGTGAATAGCGTCGATGTGCGGACGGATAGCCTCGTTGTAGTGTTCCAGTACCACCTCGTCCGGACCCTCTTCGGGGTTCTCGTCCTCCAACCGGTCGAACGCGAGCCGTGAGACATCCATCAGACGGCCCTCGAACTGATAGCACTCTATCAGCAACTTCATCGCCTCTTGCACAAGGGGCGGGAACAACTGACGCATCGTCTCCAACTCTTTCTCGCTGCTTTCGCGCAGAAAGACAGGACGCTGCATCTTGGCGTGGTTTTGAACTTGGGTGAACTGTGCGCCTTGCGCACTCTCTAACTCCACTTGGAGTTTGGCATTACATGTTGCTGCCATAAAGCTAAATTTTTGAACAATAAACAAAAGCCGCCTTGCTACCCGCTGTTCAAACCTTTAGCATTGGTTTGGTGCGCTATTACGGCTACACCACGGGGCAAGACGGCATACTGCTTACTATGCTACGGAGCATAAAAAAAGCCACCCTTTGGGCGGTATTCCTTACATTCCGTCAATGCTATTTAGTTTGAACGCCGCAAAAGTACTGCTTTTGTTTGATACTACCAAATTTTTCTGCATTTTTTCGTGATATTTCCCCGAAAAAGTGTGGTTTTTGGGTGGTTTTGGAGGTGAAAGCAGCACTTTTTGCACCATTATGGCAATGTACAGCCGTTGTTCGAGCCACACACAACTGCCGTTTTTGCAATTATTTCAACATGTCAAAGGTCGCTTTGTGCGCTATCAATCACGCAATCGTTCTATTTTCGCCACAAAGGTACTGCAAATTATCCGTATAAGTAAATAAATTATATTACTAAGTAAGTTTTTAGTGAATTATTGGCAAGTACGCACAAAAAAGCCGTCCTCTCGGCTCAGAGAGAACGGCGGGTGTAATTAAAAGAACAAACGAGTTGTGAGCCTTATTTCTTTTTGCGCTTTGCAAAACTGCGTATTTCGTTGCTGCCTGCTTTCATAATTGCTATTCTTTGGTTGGTTTACTTTCCTTTCATACAAAACACGTGCCACACGCTTAGAGCGTGTCGGCAGTGCGGCGTATGCGGTTGGAGAGGTCGCAGAGTGCGCCTTTGAGTTGCTGTTTCTCCTCCTCGGTGAATGTCACCTGCTTGCCGTTCACCACCTCTTGGTTGATTTTGTGGTAAAGCCATGAGGGGGTTTTGTCGAAATAACGCATACACAATCTGCCGATTGCGATGTCGCAAAGGATGTCCTGCATCTTGGTTTTTACTTCATTCTCCATAATTGTATCTTTTTGTGGAACACCCCGTTAGTAGGGTGTTCCTGTTTCAAACAATAGGTTGTCCAACCGTTCGTGAATATCAAGGTAAAAATCGTCTTGATAATACATCCGCCCTTTCGAGGCTTGGAAATTCCGTATCGCCTCAATCAGGTCTTTTTCCCGTTTTGTAAGTCTCATAACTGCTTGTTTTTTAATTACACTGCAAAGATAATACATTTTTTCGTATCGTGCAAATCTCTGATACATTTTTTCGTATTTTTCTGCATTTTTTCATGCTAAACCTTTGCAATGCACCGCTTCCGTTTTTGTCCCCATGCGGTGTGGGGTGTAAAAAAGTATGCAGGG
>ERZ808277.76-NODE-76-length-54860-cov-4.343363_pt1 | contig 54860 bp, 40 predicted proteins | sample MGYA00521240_ERZ808277 | MGnify/ENA primary metagenome ERZ808277 (study PRJEB31516, sample SAMN03275599) | gut metagenome | biome: mammalia-associated habitat; material: feces | host: Papio cynocephalus | place: Kenya | collected 2012-07-17 ... | reverse complement strand
TGCGGCTGTCGTCCGCTATCTTTTTGCAAGACAAAAAATTCAAAATCCGAATGCAAAAAATCCTCCTTACTGCGGCATAATGCACCGTCTTGACCGCGACACTTCCGGCGTAATTCTCTTTACAAAAAAACGCGAAGCAAATGCCGCCTGCCACGACATGTTTGAGCGGCATACAGCAAAAAAAAATTACGTTGCCGCCATTTTAAAAGAACCTGCCTCAAAAAAAATTACAGTTGATTTTCCTATGGGCAGAATAAGCCCGAAAGGCCAGAGCGCAAAATGGGGAAAACTTTCCGAAGAAAAAGGAGGCTTAAAAAGCCGCACGGAATTTGAGTTTTTTAAGGCAAATTCCCGCTTTTTTTTGTATTATTGCAAACCTCTTACAGGACGCACTCATCAAATTCGCGTCCATTTAGCAAGCCTTGGCTGTCCGATTTTGGGAGACGAATTATACGGCGGAAAACCTTATAAGAGAATTATGCTGCATGCAGCAAGCCTTAGTTTTCCGCACCCGGCAACAAAAAATGTAATGACCGTAACCGCTCCGCTTCCTGGTGAATTTTCAGATTAAATAAATTTGCTTTTTGTTTTGATTTTACAGTTTTTCAGTTTGGTTGTATAATTCTATCCATGCAGGATACTACAATTGTAACAAGTTCGCCTGTCGGCCAGCATTTGGAAAAAATTGCTGATACCAGTCAGGTTTCATATTTAATGTTTAACAAAAAGAAAATCAATCTGGTCGCCAAAATGACAATCGGCCGTTCTCCAGACTGTAATATCGTAATTGACAACAAGCTTGCCAGCCGTTTGCATGCTTCGATTCAAAAAATCAAGGACGTTTTTTTTATAAAGGACGAAAATTCTACAAACGGAACTTTTATTAACGGAAGACGCATTCCGAATGACAAGTACGTTAAATTAAATCCGGGAGACAGGATTACAGTCGGTTCTGTAAATCTTGTTTTGGCGTAAAAAAATTGCCAAAAAGGGCTGTCCGTGGATTTAAAAACTGAACTTTTTAATATTTACCGCTCCGAAGATTTTCCTGAATATGATGCTTTTATGCATCTTCTTGAAAAAGCCTTGAATCTTTTGGAAAATGAAAATTCACTTTACCGTCCGAAAGAAAAATATGGCGAAAAATTTTCCGGCGGCCTTTTGGATTTTTGCTCAGAAAAAAAATTCGGAAAAGAAAAAAAGCCCGTTGTTGTAATTCCAGACATTCATGCGCGCGAATATTTTTTATGGCATATTCTGAATTTTGAAATTGAACTGGAAGATTTAAACAAAACATCTGATTCTGAAAAAAAATCAGGGCAGGAGAATGAAGCTTGCTTAAATTCCGAAAAAACAGAAAACAAAGAAGAGCCTTCTTGCCGGAAAATGAGCATTTTGGAAGCGTGTCAAAAAAAACTGATTTACCTTGTATGCGTTGGAGACATTTTTCATTCAGAGATGCGCTGCTATGAGCGCTGGAAAGATGCGTTTTCTGAATTTAAACGGGGCGTAATAAAAAGCGAGGCGATGAATCAGGAAATGCTGGAAAACCTGAAAGTTTTGCAGATGATTTTAAAATTAAAGCTTTCTTGTCCGGAAAATTTTCACTGCTTGAAAGGCAATCATGAAAATATTCTGAACGAAGAAGGCCGCGGTAATCATCCTTTTTATAAAATGGCTGCGGAAGGTGAAATGTTCTATCAGTTTATGGCAGAACAGTACGATGATGCTGTCATTTATATTTTAAGCTGCCTTGAGCACGCTTTGCCGCTATGTGCGGTTTTTCCAAATCTTGTAATAAGCCATGCCGAGCCGTTTTTTGAATTGACCCGGTCAAAAATCATAAATTACAGAAAATTTCCTGAAGTAACGCTTGCGCTTACCTGGACGGCAAATGGCGAGGCAAAAAAAGACAGCGTTTCTGAAAGCATAAAGAATCTTCTTGGAAAAAACTGCGCAAATGCCGTGTGGATTGGCGGCCACAGGCCTGTAAAAAACAGATACGGACTGCGTCAGAATGGAAAATATGTGCAGATTCATAACCCGGACGAAGAAAATATTGCTGTTGTCAAGCCAGATAGAAAATTTAATCCGGAAACTGATATTTTGAGAGTGGATGTAGAGAATTAGAACTGAAATTTTAATCTTGACTTTTTATGGGAGTGTAAGTTTTATGGCAGAAAAAATTCCTGAAAGTATCGGAAAATACAAAATTCTTGGACTTGTTGCAAAAGGCGGAATGGGAGCGGTTTATAAAGCCGTTCATCCTTCTTTAAAAAGACTTGTAATCTTGAAAAAACTTACAATCCGAAACAATAAAATAGTCCGCGAGCGGTTTAAACGCGAAGCCCAGATTTTGCTCGATATGCAAAGCCCTTACATCGTTCATCTTTTTGACTATTTTGTCGAAGGTTCAAGCCATTATATTGTCGAAGAATTTGTTGAAGGTCTTTCCCTTGCTCAGGTTCTCGAAAAACAGGTTGCTCTTGGAACAGAACTTGCGCTTTTGATTTTTCAGGATGCCTGTCTTGCCTTGAAGTTTGCCCATGTAAGGGGAATTGTTCATCGCGACATTAAGCCTGGAAATATTCTTATTTCAAAAAGGGCGGAAGTAAAGCTTGCAGATTTTGGAATTGCTTCGACCGAAAGCGAAAATGAGCCGTCTCAAAAAAACGAAAGCGCCGCTGACAGTTCTGGAAAAACAGTTGCAGAAACTTCAACAACCCAGATTACAGGCGAATTGACAAGCCACGGCGTAACTTTGGGAACTCCTGCCTATATGTCTCCGGAACAGATCACAGACAGCAGAAGCGTAGACAGAAGGGCGGATATTTATTCGATGGGCGTAATGCTTTACGAAATGCTTACAGGAACAAAACCTTTTCCTTCAGCTTTAAATGCAGAAACTTTGGAAAAAATCCGCAAAGGAAAATACGTAAATCCGCGTAAAATCGACAGAAATATTCCTCCGGTAATTGCTGGAATGATAAAAAAAATGCTCAAGGCAAACCCGGCAAGAAGGTTTCAGTCGATTGATGCAGTTCTCAAAATTGTAAAAAAATATCTTTCTCATTACGATACTCACAAAATAAGAATTGCCCTTGCGCAGACTGTTCTTACAACAAGACAGTTTGCAATTCCTTCGTTTGAGCAGCGCGACAAAAAATTCAAAAAAATCGTCTGTGGAGTTTTGTCTGGAGTTGCGGCCTGCGTTCTTTTTTGCTTTGTTTGGAGCCGTGGCTATGTTCACAAAACTGTTTTACGGCATTGGTATAAGAGCGTTGTTTTAAATATGGAAATTCCTGTTGCTTCATCTGTGGACTCCGATCTTCCTTTGCGCGCATTCTTTTTTGCAGATGATGGAAAAGAAATTCCGGAAGTAAACGGAAGCCGCCGGATTTTTACTCAGCAGGCTCAAAATAATTCAAAAAACGTAAAAAACTATTCAACATATCCTGTTTATCTGCGTTCTGGAAAATACCGGATTAAAATTGCAGTAGGTCCTTATATAATGTGGCAGACTGTCGAAGTTGAAAAAGAAAATTTAAACTTAAAAATCAGCAGTCTTCGGAATGCAAACCGGCCTGTAAAAGTTCATGCAGAAAGTTACGACCGTTTTGAAGGGAATTCGCTTACTTCAAAGACAAAATTCTTTATTTCGTACCGCGGAAAATGGGTTTTGATGGACAGTGTTCCGTCAGGAAGCTTAAAAAGCGGTACTGTCGTAAAAATTCTTGCAAAATGCGAAGGCTACGAGGATGCTTTTTATTCTCTTATTCTTGACTGGTATCAGGATGAGCTTTTTTTGAATGCCGGACTTGAAAAATTGCAGGACAAAAGCAAATCCAAAGAGGAATAATTTTGTTGCCTACAGCCATTTTTATGGTTAAATTATAATTATGGCTAAAAATAATAACGACAATAATGACGAAAATAAACAGAATGACGCTTTAAAAGCTGTTGCTGAAAATTTAAAAAATGCAATAAATGAATTGGTTTCAAAGCATACGGATGCTGACGGAACTCCTGTCGATGTTGAAGTGACGGTAGAAAAAGATACTCCGCAGAAAGAAAAAAACGAAGGTGAAATTTCTGCAAAAAAAGACGAAACTGAAAAAAACGAAAAAAATACAGCCACAGGAAAAGAAGAAAAATCTAAAAAATCTTCAAAGAAAGGTGAACGGCGGGCGGACGATCCTGCAAGCTCAATTATCACAGTTGAGCAGGCACTTCCTCTAAAATTGCCTTTGGTCGTTCTTAACGGGCATCCGATTTTTCCTGGAATTTTTACACCGCTTATGCTTTCTAATCCTGACGATGTAAAAATTGTCGAAGATTCGTTCGAGGCAAATGGCTTTATCGGTCTGGTGCTTTCAAAAACGGAAGATGAAAATGCCGTTGCAAGCGATTTGTACGATATTGGAACTGTTGCAAGAATTATAAAAAAAATAAACCTTCCTGACGGTGGAGTAAACATCTTTGTTTCGACAATAAAACGTTTTAAAATCCGCCGGGTTTTGTCTGCAAAAAATCCAATTGTTGTTGCGGTTCAGTATCTCGATGACGAAGAAAGCGATACGTTTGAAACAAAAGCCCTGACACGCGCGCTTATAAGCGAAATGAAAGAGATAAGCGACAATAATCCGCTGTTTTCCGAAGAAATGCGCTTAAATATGGTGAATATCGACAATCCTGGAAAAATTGCCGATTTTGTTGCTTCGATTTTAAATGTTGAAAAATCTGACCAGCAAAAAGTTCTCGAAGAGCTTAACGTGCGCTCAAGGCTTGAGCAGGTTCTTGTTTTTATAAAAAAAGAACAGGAACTTTTGCGGATGCAGAAGAAAATTCAAAATGAATTAAACGAAAAAATTGAAAAAAATCAGCGCGAATACTTTTTACGAGAAGAAATGAAATCAATTCAAGATGAGCTTGGAATCGGTGCCGATGGAGAAGGAAACGATTATTCAAAATTTAAGGAAAAAATTGAAGGATTTAAATTTGAAGGCGAAATAAAGGAAGCTTTGGAAAGCGAACTCGAAAAATTCAAATTGATGGATTCCAATTCTTCTGAATATTTTGTAAGCCGCAATTATCTTGAGCTGGTCTGCGCCCTTCCGTGGAATGAAGAGCCAAAAGAAAATCTCGATCTTGCAAAAGCATATAAAATTCTTGAAAAAGACCATTACGGCCTTGACGATGTAAAAAAACGAATTCTTGAATATCTTGCAGTCCGAAAGATGAAAAAAGACAACAAAGGTTCAATTTTGATTCTTGTAGGACCGCCGGGAGTCGGAAAAACTTCAATCGGACACTCTATTGCGAATGCAATGAACAAGCCTTTTTACAGGTTTAGCGTTGGAGGCATGCGCGACGAGGCTGAAATAAAAGGACACCGCAGAACGTATATTGGCGCAATGCCTGGAAAAATTCTTCAGGGATTAAAGATTACAAAGACAAAATCGCCGGTCTTTATGATTGACGAAGTTGATAAAATGGGGGCAAGTGTTCAGGGCGACCCTGCTAGCGCGCTTCTTGAAGTTTTGGATCCGGAGCAGAATGTAAGTTTCCGCGACAGTTATTTGGATTTGCCGTTTGACGTAAGCAATGTGTTTTTTATTTTGACGGCAAATACACTGGATTCAATTCCGGAACCTCTTTTAGACCGCGCCGAAATAATCCAGCTTTCTGGTTATATCGATCAGGAGAAACTTGAAATTGCAAGAAAATACCTTATTCCAAAAAATCTTGCAAAAAACGGACTTGAAAAAGGCCAGGTAAAATATACAAAGGCCGCTCTTTTGCGTATCGCAGAGGAATATGCGCGCGAGGCCGGTGTCCGCAATTACGAAAAATGTATTGATAAAATTCACAGAAAGATAATTACACGGCAGCTTTCTGGAATTCCTGAAAACATCAAGACTTTGAGCGAAGTAAAAGAAATCGAAAATAACGAATGCGATTCTCTGGACGGAAAACAGTTTAATATTGATGCAAAAGATTTGGATACTTATCTTGGCAAGCCTGTTTTTGACGAAAGCGAAATCAAACGGGCCGAAATTCCTGGAACTTGCATTGGCCTTGCCTGGACAAGCATGGGAGGCGACACTCTTCTTATAGAAGCAATCAGTTTTCCTGACAGCAAGGGCGGACTTGTCTTGACCGGACAGATGGGCGATGTTATGAAAGAATCTTCTCAAATTGCCTTTAACTATGTAAAGCAGTATGCAATTGAACACAAGATAAAGCCGCAGAGCTGGTTTGATCAGAATGTAATTCACCTGCATATTCCGGAAGGAGCAACGCCAAAGGACGGACCGAGCGCAGGCATTACGATGGCAGTAACATTTATGTCTCTTTTGACTGGAAGGGTTGTAAAAAGCGATGTTGCAATGACCGGAGAACTTGATTTGACAGGTTCTGTCATGGCAATCGGCGGTTTACGCGAAAAAACTGTAGCTGCCAAGAGAAACGGAGTAAAGACGATTTTTATTCCGAAGAGCAATGAGCGCGATCTTGAAGAAATTCCTGAAATCGTAAAAACGGGAATAAAATTTATTCCTGTAAAAAAAGCATTTGAGGTTTTTCAGCAGGTTTTCCAGCCGGAAAAAATCGTGCAGGAAAAAAGCGACTACGGATTTTAGCGCATAACGGGGCTTGTAGCCCCGATTGCTTGCGTGCGCGGCACGCTGCGGCTTTTGCTGGCGCAAAACCCGGTTATTTTACGTATGCGCTAAAAGCGCACAACGGGGCTTGTAGCCCCGATTGCTTGCGTGCGCGGCACGCTGTGGCTTTTGCTGGCGCAAAACCCGGTTATTTTACGTGTGCGCTAAAAGCGCACAACGGGGCTTGTAGCCCCGATTGGAACAACGCCGGAGGCGTTCGGCTTGCCGAATGCAGCGTATAGCGGAACTGTGGAAAGCGGGTTAGTGCGAAAAATGTGCTCCAAAAATTTTGAATTCTGATACACTTTTGTAAATTTAATTTTTTTTGTATTATTAGCGTAAATTTTTGATTTTTGTCAGGTGAATTATGTTTCCAAGAGTGTTTTTAAATCCTTCCGAAGAGATTGAAGTTGCCCAGGGATTTCCGTGGGTTTTTGATAACGAAATCAGCCATGTAAAATTTGAAGAGAAAAGCGGTGTTAAGCAGGCTTCGCTTGGCGATTGTTCTGTAAAAGACGGCGAAGTTGTTGAAGTTTTTGCAAATGCGGGCGGTTTTTTGGGAACTGGTGTTATAAACCGCACTTCAAAAATTTCTGTCCGCATAATCGGAAGAGAACATGCCGACCAGATTATGAAAGACAGCCGCGCTTATTATGCAAAAAAAATTCAGGACGCTTACGACCTTAGAAAGCTTTATTACGACAGAAAAGACAGCTATCGTCTTGTCTATGCAGAAGCAGACTTGATTCCTGGCCTGATTGTTGAGCGCTACTGCGATGTAAAGAAAAATATTTATCTTGTTGTTCAGTTTTTGTCTTTGAGCGCAGAGGTTTTTAGAAAAGAAATTCTCGAAGCCTTAAATTCGATAATACGGCCTTATGGAATTTTTGAGAGGGATGACGCTGCTGTCCGCGAAAAAGAAGGTCTTGAAGAAAAATCCTGCTGGATTGGCGAAGCCCGCGACGAAAAGATTATGATTCGCGAAAACGATGTGCTTTTGGAAGTCGATATTGCGCATGGCCAGAAAACCGGGTATTTTCTTGACCAGAAATTTAACCGCAAACAGGTTGCAAAACTTGCTTCTGGAAAAAAAGTTCTCGATGCTTGCAGCCACACAGGCGCTTTTGGTCTGAACTGTTTTAAGGGAGATGCAAAAGATGTTACCTGCGTTGATTTGAGCCCGGAAGCCGTTGCAATGATTGAAAAAAATATTGAGCTCAACGGCGCCGGAAAAAAAGTAAAGGCTGTTTGCGCGGATATTTTTGACAAATTAAAAGAATACGAATCAAAAGGCGAAAAATTTGATTTGATTATCCTCGATCCTCCTGCGTTTACAAAAAGTGCGAAAAATATTCAAAAAGCGTACGGCGGATACAAAGAAATAAATCTTCGGGCAATGCGCCTTTTGACAGAAAACGGAATCCTCGTAACCTGTTCATGCTCTTACTTTTTTGATTCGGAGCATTTTTACGGAATGATTATGAAGGCGGCCGAAGATTCAAAAAAACGCGTTCAAATTTTGGCAAAGTACGGGGCTGGACCTGATCATCCAGTCCTTGCAGGTTATCCTAAGTCTGAATATTTAAAATGCGCTGTTTGCCGCGTGCTTTAGTTTTTCAGGAAACAAAAAATGAACTATAACTGTATTTTTGTAATCGGACCTACAGCTGTCGGAAAAACTGAAATTGGTGTCCGTCTTGCGGCAAGTCTTGGCGGCGAAGTTTTAAGCGCGGACAGCCGACAAGTTTACCGCGGACTCGACATTGGAAGTGGAAAGGATTTGCGCGATTTTAAGATGAATAAAAATCTCGCGCTTTCCCTCAATCCTGCGTTAAAGGACAAAATTACTGACGGTTTTTACAATGTTCCGTATCATATAATCGATGTTACGGATTTAAGTCACGAATACAGCCTGTTTGATTTTACGGCAGATTTTTACAATTCGTTTGCAGACTGCCAGAAACGCGGAGTTTTGCCGGTTGTTGTCGGCGGAACCGGAATGTATCTTGATTCAATACTCAGAAATTACGATATGATTCCGTTTGAAGAAGATAAGGCTGAAAGACAGGAACTTGAATCTCTTTCTTATGAAGAATTAAAGTCGATTTTAATATCAGAAAAAGAAAAGCTTCATAATACGAGTGAATTCGGCGACAGTGGGCGCATAATAAATGCAATTCTCTTAAACCGTTTTACAAAATCTGAAGAATATAAAACTCTGCGAAAAAAGGTTCTTTCGGCTCGTCCAAAGGTTAATCCTCTTGTGCTTGGCACAACCTTGCCGCGTCCTTTAGTCCGTGAGAGAATTGCAAAACGCCTGCACGACCGTCTTGAAGAGGGGTTAGTCGAAGAAGTTCAAAATCTGCACGAAAATGGAGCGTCCTGGCAGAGGCTTGAAAGTCTTGGTCTTGAATATCGTTTTGTGAGTGAATATCTTCAGCAGAAAATCGAAAGCAAAGAAAAACTTTTTGAGCTTTTAAACCTTGCAATCGGACAGTTTGCAAAAAGACAGGAAACCTGGTTTAAGGGAATGGAAAAGAAAGGCGTAAAAATAAATTGGCTGCCTCAAGAAATGCCTGTTGATGTTCGTTTCGAGGCAGCTTTGGAGCTAGTTAGGCAACGGCTTCAGCAGGAGACTTGATTTTAGTAAGATAGCCGGTGCGGATACAAGAGTCGAACAAAGCCTTGCTAATAAAATCTGTTGTAACGTCATCATATCCGTCTTCATCGCGAACAATGCGAACAATGTAGCCGTCGTCCATTTCGCGCACAACAGTCATGTAGTCAGTTTTTTTACCAATGCTTTTAAGAGTGTATGTTCCCATTTTGAATTCCTCCCGCGTTTTTAACGCAAAAAAAATGTTACGTACATAATTATTTTCGGTATAATAAAAAAAACATTAACAAAAAGTTTAAATATTCTGGCGCTTTCGTTTGTAGCCAGAAGTTTGCATGAGCTCTGCCGAGAAAATGAGGTTTTTAGTTGGTTTTTGACGCGCACTTGCATTTAGTTCATTCTTCTCTTCCTGATTTTTCTAAAACTGGAAAATCTGTCGATTTTTATGCCGGCGTTGCCTGCGCTCTTTCTGAGGATGAATTTATAAAACAGGAAAAAATCATTGATTCAATTCCTCAGAACTCCGGAATCAAGTTTTTTAAGTCGTTCGGAATTCACCCTCAAAACCCGGATTTTTCGTATTCAGAATACTTGATTCAGCTTCTCGAAAATAAAAAAATTGATGCGGTCGGGGAGTGCGGCTTTGATTTTTTTACGCAGGAATTTCGCACTATGTCTCGAAAACAGGAAAAAGTCTGGAATTTTCAGCTCGAGGCCGCAATAAAATACGGAAAGTCTCTTGTAATTCACGGAAGAAAGTGCACAGATCGTTTTTTTAAGGACATAAAACTTTTAAAAAAGGTCAAAGGCGTGATCTTTCATTCGTGGGCAGGAACTTTGACAGAAGCAAATTCGCTTTTAAAGAAGGGCGTAAATGCTTATTTTTCGTTTGGGAAGCCTATTTTAAATGGCAAGAAAAGTGCGATTGAATGCGTAAAATTTCTGGAAGAAAGCAGGATTGTCTTTGAAACCGATGCTCCGTATCAGACTTTAAAGGGCGAAGAAAAAACACTTCCCGAAGATATTTTAAAGGTTTATGAGCAGGCAGAAAAACTCCGTGGAAAAAAAATACAGCCTGATATAATGTCACTTTTCAAAAATTAGACTAATCTTTATAATTTTAGAGCGAATGTCGTGTTTTTTGCAGTTTAAAAAATGGACTTCGTTTTTATTAAAAATATAGAAATAAATAAAACTTTGAGGAAGAAATAAAATGAAAATTGCGATTGTCGGATATGGAAAAATGGGGCACATGATTGAAAAATGTGCAAAAGATGCAGGCCACGATGTTGTTGCAACGATCGACGTAATGGCAAAAGACGCTGCAAATATAGTGCCGCAAGGAGACGGAAAAGCCGTTGCCGATGCTGTAAAAAATAGCGGAGCTGAAGGTGTAATCGAATTTTCTCATCCGACTGCCGTTCTCGGAAACCTGAATGCTTTGATTCCTCTTGGACTTCCAGTAGTTGTTGGTACGACCGGCTGGGCAAAAAGCGAAGGCGAAATTGCAGAGCTCTGTAAAAAAACTTGTGGAACAGCAATGCGTTCTTCAAATTTTTCAATCGGCGTAAATATGTTTTATAAAATTGTAGAAGAAGCGGCAAAAATTATGGCAGAATACTCTGATTATGACGTTGCCGTTTGGGAAGCCCACCACAATCAGAAAGCCGACAGTCCTTCAGGGACCGCGCTCGAAGTTGCCCGCCGTATAATGCTCGGAAATAAATCGAAAACTCAGATGGTTTTTGATGCTTTCCACGAAAAGCCAAAGGCGAATGAGCTTCACGTAAGTTCAACCCGCGTTGGTTTTGTTCCTGGAACTCATACAGTTTTTTTTGATTCTCCAGCGGACGAAATCGAACTTACACACAGGGCTAGAAGCCGCGAAGGTTTTGCAAAAGGAGCGGTTGTTGCCCTTGAAAAACTTGCCGCAAAACTTGCATCCGGCGAGCTTGAAAAAGGCAGGCTTTACGGAATGAGTGATTTGTTCTAGTTTATTGGAAGAAAAAGAGATTGAAAGAGGAAAAGAAAACTTTTTAAGGTGTCTTTTCCTCTTTTTTTATTCATTTTGCAGTGTAAAAAAATCGTTAAACAAGTCTGGAATCATTGAATAAAGATTTTCAATAATTTATACTTTTACTAATATTCAATCATTTTAAATAAAAATATTTCATTTATGGAGGAAATATGACAATCCAAGAAATGCTGGGACAGAGCGCAATTCTTACTGTCCTGGGTATGTGTGTCGTTTTTGCCTTCCTCATCATCTTGATTGGCTTTATGAACTTGCTTAGAGTAGTTATTCATGCGGCCAAACTTGACAAAGAGGCGCCAAAAGCCGAAAGTGCAGCTCCTGCGGCCGCACAGGTTGACCAGAAAGCAGTTGTTGCGGCTATTGCAACAGCACTGCGCAATAAAAACTAATTTTAGAGGTATTTGACAAAATGGCAAAGAAAATTGGAATTTCTGAACTTGTTTTGCGTGATGCTACACAGTCTCTTCACGCGACACGTATGACGACAGCTGATATGCTGCCAATCGCTCCAAAAATCGACAAAATCGGATATTGGGCTGCTGAGGCTTGGGGCGGAGCTACTTACGATTCTTGTATCCGCTTCTTGAATGAAGATCCGTGGGAGCGCCTTAGAAAGCTTCACGCTGCAATGCCGAACACAAAAATCATGATGCTCTTGCGCGGACAGAACCTTCTTGGCTACCGCCACTACGCTGATGATGTTGTTGACAAATTCGTTGAGACAGCAGCAAACAACGGAGTTGATGTTTTCCGTATTTTTGATGCCTGCAACGACCCTCGCAACCTTGAGCGCGCTACAAAAGCCGCAAAAAAGACTGGAAAGCACGTTCAGATGGCGATTTCTTACGCTACAACTCCATATCACACAAAAGAAATCTACGCTGACCTGGCAAAGACATACGCTGACTTCGGCGCGGATTCTATCTGTATCAAAGATATGTCTGGTCTCTTGAAGCCATATGAGGCTTATGACCTTGTAAAAGCAATCAAGTCAAAGGTTGACCTTCCAGTTGAGATTCACTCTCATGCCACAACTGGTCTTTCAGTTGCTACCCTCTTGAAGGCTGCTGAGGCTGGAGCTGACGTTCTTGACACTGCGATTTCTTCAATGGCAATGGGAACTTCTCATTCTCCGACAGAAACTGTTGTTGAAATGCTCAAAGGAACTGAGTACGACACAGGCCTTGATATTTCTGCTTTGCTTGAAATTGCTGCTTACTTCCGCGAAATCCGCAAGCACTATGCTTCTCTTGAGTCAAAATTCTTGGGAGCTGACACTCGCATCCTTAAATCTCAGGTTCCAGGCGGAATGCTTTCTAATCTCGAAAACCAGCTCAAACAGCAGGGCGCATCTGACAAAATCGACGATGTATTGAAAGAAATTCCTCTCGTTCAGAAAGATGTAGGATATGTTCCTCTTGTAACTCCAACTTCTCAGATTGTCGGAACTCAGGCTGTATTCAACGTTCTCTTCGGACGCTACAACAACCTTACTCAGGAATTCAGAGACCTTCTCGTTGGAAAATACGGAAAAGTTCCAGCTGCTCCAAACGCTGACCTCGTTAAGAAAGCTCTTGAGCTTAACAAAATGGACAAAGTTATTGACTGCCGTCCAGCTGACCTCATTGCTCCTGAGTGGGACAAAATGGTTGAAGAAGCGAAGAAAAACGGCGGAAACGGCTCTGTTGAGGATACTCTTACTTACGCTATGTTCCCGAAAGTTGCCGCTAAATTCTTTGAGACTCGCGCAAACGGTCCTGTTGACGCAGAAAAGACATTCGGTCTTAAAGAGACTCCAAAAGCGGAAACTAAGTCTGCAAACGGCTCTTACACTGTAACTGTAAACGGACAGAGCTATCAGGTTACTGCTAACGGCGACAATGTTACTGTTGACGGAACTCCTTACAATGTAACATTCGGAGCTGCAAGCGCGTCTGCTCCAGCTGCTGCCGCAACAACAGTCGGCGGAGAAGATGTAAAAGCTCCAGTTGCTGGAACTTTGCTCAAGCAGTGCTTCTCTAACGGAACAAAAGTTACAAAAGGCCAGACAATCATCATTGTTGAGTCAATGAAGATGGAGCTTGAAGTAAAATCTCCTGCTGACGGCACAATCACATACACAGTTCCAACAGGAACTCAGATTGCAAACGGCCAGGTTATCGCGACAATTGGCGGAGTTGTAAAAGTTGCTCCTGCGCCTGCCGCAAATCCTGCTTCGGCTGCCGCTCCTGCAGCAGCTGCTTCTGCTGGCGGAAAAGCTGTAAAAGCTCCAGTTGCTGGAACTTTGCTCAAATACGCTGTTGCTGAAGGCGCAAGCGTTCAGGCTGATACAACTGTAATCATCATTGAGTCAATGAAAATGGAGCTTGAAATCAAAGCTGGCGCGGCTGGCAAAGTTCACTTCACAGTTCCTGCAGGAACTCAGGTTTCTAACGGACAGACTGTTGCTGAAATTCAGTAAGAATTAATCGTTGTTGCAAGAATTATCTCGTAAGATACATTTCTTGCAATGACGGATTTATTAGGAAATTAAACGAAATGATCGATTTGAACAAAAATTTTAGAAAGCAGGTTCTTGGTGTTACTTGTGCAATCATGGCAGTTGCTTTCGTGTTGAGCACAGGTTCTAAAGTTCTTGCCCAGACAGCAGGCGACGCTGCGGAAGATGCAGCTTCAGCTGTAACTGCTCCGGCAACTCCAGCTCCAGAGGGACACGGTCTTAACCGCGTTATCAAAGGAACTGAGAACTGGGGCGAAGAGCATGAAATAAATGTCGGAAAATTCATCCAGAACATTGGTAAGTCAACTGGAATTTACCAGATGATAAAACAGCAGAGAGTAGATCCTAATCCAACAGGCGTAATGCAGGAAGTAAAAGAAACTCCTCAGACTGACTGGGGAAAAGCTCCTGGCTGGCAGTCGTTGATTATGATTGCGATTGGATTCTTAATCGTTTACCTTGCTGTAGGAAAAGGTTTTGAACCTCTTCTTTTGATTCCGATCGGATTTGGTACAATCTTAGTAAACATTGTTGGAGCTGGAATGGGCGACCTTCCAGACGGAATGTTGGCGATTATTTACAAGGCTGGTGTTGGAAACGAGTTCTTCCCTATGCTGATTTTTATGGGAATCGGCGCGATGACGGACTTCGGACCGCTTATCGCAAATCCTAAGACAGCAATTTTGGGCGGCGCGGCACAGTTTGGTGTATTCTTTACATTGTTCGGCGTTGCAATCATGAATATGTTCGGTTTGAACTACAACATCTTGCAGGCTTGCGCAATCGGAATTATCGGCGGCGCGGACGGTCCTACATCAATTTACGTTTCTGGAAAACTTGCTCCTGAGCTTATGGGCGTAATCGCAGTTGCGGCTTACTCTTACATGGCTTTGGTTCCGATGATTCAGCCTCCGATTATGAAGCTCCTTACAACTAAAAAAGAACGCATGATTCACATGGAAAACCCACGCCAGGTTTCAAAGACAGAAAAAGTTTTGTTCCCATTGATGCTTCTTGTTTTGACAATCCTTTTATTGCCTCCGGCGGCTCCTCTTATCGGTATGCTTGCTTTCGGTAACTTTGTAAAAGAGTCTGGAGCGGCTGCCCGTCTTTCAAAGACAATGGAGAACGAATTGATGAACATTGTCTCAATTCTCCTTTCTTTGGGTGTAGGTTCTCAGATGACACCGGAAAAAATCATCAAGGGAGAATCTCTCGGAATTATTGTTCTTGGTCTTGTAGCTTTCGCAGTTGCAACAGCCGGCGGACTTTTGATGGCAAAATTGATGAACGTTTTCCTTCCAAAAGGAAAGAAAATCAATCCTCTCATCGGTTCGGCAGGTGTTTCTGCTGTTCCAATGGCAGCCCGCGTTGCGCATAAGGTTGCGCAGAGCGAAGACCCTTCAAACTTCATCTTGATGAATGCGATGGGACCGAACGTTGCTGGTGTAATCGGAACTGCAATGGCAGCCGGAGTATTCATCGCTACATACGGCGGACTTCGCTAGTCGCTTCGTTCCGTCGCATGTAGCTTGTGATTTTGCAAAGGCAAAATCAATCGCAACTTATGGCGGATTGCGTTAATTTAACAATTTGATTTGCGGTGATTGAGCTCGTCGAAATCGCCTTAAATTCATAAAAAGTAAAAATTATGAAAAGCCGTTTTCTGTACATTGTATTTTCATTTCTCGCTTTGTTTTCTTCATATGCGGGAATAAGTACACAGAAAGCGGTTTTTTCTTCATCTGACGATGTAAAAATCATCGCTGTTCATTCTCCGTCGCAAGAATTCATTTCCGCGTCTGTAAATGAAGCGAAAATAATCGAGCGTACATTTTCACGCTCGCAAAAGAAAACTGAATCTTTCGGCGGTTTTTCAGGAAATCTTCTTTTTGAAGATTTAGGATTTTCTTCCGCTTTTCTTTCTTCTTCATCGAATATTTCTTTAAGCACTTTTCGGGTGCTTCTTCTTCCAAAATCAATTCAAAACATTATTTTCCTTCAGACTGTCGTCTAAATAAAACGTAAAAATCATAATTTTGACCTTATTTTAAATTTTTCTCAGAGGTTTTATATGATGGGTTTTATTATTGTGCTTGTTATTTTTGCAGTCATGACTGTTGGTTGCATTGTGTTTTTTAAGTAATTTTTTTTAGCCTGCAAAAAATCTTTATTTTGCAGTTTTGAATTTTTTAATTTTTTTTTTGATTTGGAGATTATTATGTTATTTGGAATTATATGCGCTGTTTTGATTTTAGTTTCTTCTGTTGTTTTTTCTCTTTTAGCCGTTTTGATTGATAATTTTGGCGACAGATGTATTGAAAAAATTGACGGAAAATTCTAATTCAAACTTGTGGTTTTATTCTTTATTTGATATATTGAATTAAATATCCGGTATTTTAGTTTTTAGACAAAGGGGTCTGTGTTTTATAAAAAAATGCAGGCCTTTTTTGTTTTTAAATTGAATTAGGCGGAAATTGATAGTATAATAGAAAGGTCTTTTTTTTGTGAGAGGTATTAAAATGAAAAAAAGTGTTCTTGTTGCATTAGCCGGCGTTTTGTCGGCTGCTCTTTTGGTTAGCTGTGGAGAAAAAACTCCTACTGTTAAAATTGGTGTTTTTGAACCTGCTTCTGGCGACAATGGTGCCGGTGGTAAACAGGAGACTCTTGGTATTCAGTATGCAAACAGCATTACTCCGACTGTAAATATTGGCGGAACAGAATACAAAGTTCAGCTTGAAATTGTTGATAATGAGTCTTCAAATGATAAGGCTGTTTCTGCCGCTTCAGAACTTATTTCTAAAGGTGTTTCTGTAGTTTTGGGTTCTTATGGTTCCGGAGTATCTATTGCAGCTTCTGATACTTTTGCTTCGGCTGGTGTTCCTGCAATTGGAGTAACTTGTACAAACCCTCAGGTTACTGCTGGAAATGACCATTATTTCCGTATCTGCTTTCTTGATCCGTTCCAGGGCTCAGTTCACGCTTATCTTGCAAAGTCTGTTTTTAATGCTAAAAAAGCCTATGCACTTGCAAAACTTGGCGATGACTATTCTGTAGGATTGTGCAATTACTTTATTGAGGCTGCAAAAAAACTCGGAATTGAAGTTGTTTATGAAACATTCCCTGACGGTACAAGCGACTTTGCGGCCTATGTTGCAAATGCAAAAAACTGCGGCGCAGATGTAATGTTTACTCCAACTTCTATTGAAGCTGCGGCTCTTATTATTGAACAGGCAAATACTCAGGGACTTTCAATTCCACTTCTTGCAAGCGATACCTGGGATTCTAACGTTATTTTGGCTTCTGCAAAAGGAACAAACATCGGTATTTATGTAACGACATTCTTTGTTGAAGGCTCTGATGATCCTCAGGTTGTTGATTTTGTAAACGGATTCCGCAACTACATCAACACAAATGCTACTGCAAAAACAAATAACGGCGGTGATGATGAAATTGCTGCTGTTTCTGCAATGGGATTTGACGCTTATTACACAGCTCTTGAAGCGATTAAGAATGCTGGTTCTATAAAACCTGACGCTGTAAAAGCTGCTTTGCCAAAAACTTCGTACAAGGGAGTTTCTGGAAGCATTGCTTTTGATGCAGCTGGAGACGCAGTACGCGATGTTGCCTATATTAAAAAGGTAAACACAAAGACTGGAAAATGGGATTTTGTTGCTCAGCAGAGCGTAAAATAATTTAATAAAACAAAAAACATCTGCAAGAGTTTGTCATAAACTGATAAAACTGCAGATGTTTTTTTATGATAAAATATTGGTATGGCTGAAAAGTATTTTTTTTGCAAGTTCAGTCTGGCTGAGGGATGGTAAGGGCGCGGAGCGTTCTAAAAAAATCAATTCGCATGCGGATTGACTTTTTTAGAATGAAACCCTGGACAGCCCGTTTTCTGTGCTTGCGCAGAAACAGCCCCAAAAAATTAAAAACAATGGAAGAATAAATGGATTTTTTACAGAGTAATTTGCCGTATCTTCTTGCAGGAGTTTCGACTGGCGGTCAATATGCGCTTATTGCCATTGGTTATACGATGGTTTATGGAATTTTGAGACTGATTAACTTTGCGCACGGAGATGTTTTTATGGCTGCCGGGCTTATAATGGTTTATAGTTATACAATTTTGCCTTTGTGGCTTGCTGTTGTTTTTACTGTCGTGCTTACTGTTTTGCTTGGATTTTCGGTTGAAAGAATTGCATACAAACCTTTGAGAAATGCGCCTCGTATGTCGATTATGATTTCGGCAATCGGAATGTCTTATCTTTTGCAGAATATTGCCCTTTATATTACTGGCGGTCTTTTAAAAAAATATCCTACTATTCCGTGGATTTCTGATTCTATTACAATTGCCGGCGCAATTACAAAGCGCGTTACGGTTATTACTCCATTTTTGACGATTTTTCTTGTTCTTGCCCTTGTACTTTTGATTAAAAAAACAAAAATTGGAATGGCGATGCGTGCTGTTTCGAGAGATTTTGAAACTGCCCAGCTTATGGGAATTAAAATAGATTCTGTCATAAGCACAACTTTTGTTATCGGTTCTTTTTTGGCAGCAGTCGGTTCAATCCTGTTTTTTTCTAATTATCCTGGAGTTACGCCTACTGTTGGCGGAATGCCTGGCTTAAAGGCATTTGTTGCGGCTGTTTTTGGAGGAATTGGTTCTGTTCCTGGAGCTGTAATTGGCGCTTTTATAATTGGTATTTGTGAAAATATTATAAAGGGAATCGGATGGACGACTTTTAGCGATGCTTTTACTTTTGTCCTTTTAATTATTGTTCTTATGTTTATGCCGACCGGTATTTTTGGCGAAAAGAAAACTGATAAAGTTTAGTGCGGGAATGAAAATGCAAAATAAATTGTTAAAATTAAATGATTTAAAAAATAAAAAGGACTTGATTGCCGGTTTTTGTCTGCTTGGCATTCTTTTTGTTGTGCTTGCTGTTCTTGAAGCTGTTTTGCCTCGAACTTCAATTTTATTTACTGTGCTTAAAAAAGGCGCAATTTATTCTCTTGTTGCCGTAAGCATGAATCTTCTTAATGGTTTTACAGGACTTTTTAGTCTTGGCCAGGCCGGATTTATGCTTCTTGGAGCGTATACTTATGGAATTTTTACGATTCCTGTTGCTGCAAGGGCTCAGGTTTATCAGTATTTTGACGGCGGTTTGATTCAGTTTACTTTGCCGGTTTTTGTTGCTTTGATTCTGGCTGGAATTGTTGCCGCTCTTTTCGCTTTTTTAATTGGGCTGCCTGTTCTTCACTTAAAATCCGACTATCTTGCTATTGCAACTCTTGGTTTTGCCGAAATCGTGAGGGCGCTTTTTCAATGGGACAAAATTGGCGCGGTTACGAACGGTTCTAACCTTTTGAGAAAATATCCGGTTTTTCAGAGCTGCATATTTTATTTTTTTGTTTCCGGGATTTGTATTGCGATCATAATGCTTTTAATCAATTCTACTTATGGGCGTGCTTTTAAGGCTGTCCGTGATGATGAAATTGCAGCCGAGGCGATGGGAATAAATCTTGCACAGACCAAACAGTTGAGTTTTGTGGTAAGTTCATTTTTTGCAGGAATTTCAGGCGCGCTATTGGCAATGTTTCAGACAACGATTCAGGCAAGTCAGTTTAAATCTGCTCTGACTTACGAAATTTTGCTGATTGTTGTTATCGGCGGAATGGGATCGATTACAGGAAGCTGTATTTCTTCATTTTTGTTTATTGCTTGCTCTGAATGGTGGCTTCGCTTTTTGGACAGAACGGTTACGATTGGTTCATTTACTGTTCCTCTTTTGAGGCCTGGATTTAGAAAAGTAGTATTCTCAATTGCGATTATGGCGATTGTTCTTTTTTATCAAAAAGGAATTATGGGCGAAAATGAATTTAGTATAAGCGGAATTATAAAATTTCTTAAAAATTTAAGATTTAAGCTTTTTAACAAAAAAATTAACAAGCAAAAAGAAACTGCGGAGGCGAAGTAATGGCTCAGAACGTTTTAAAGCTTGAAAACATTACGATGCAGTTTGGCGGTGTTGTTGCCGTAAAATCTCTCAGTCTTGAAGTAAATAAAGGCGAGATTGTCTCTTTGATAGGGCCGAATGGCGCCGGAAAAACAACAGCATTCAATGTTATTACGGGTGTTTATTCTCCTACAAACGGAGCGGTTTATTTTAACGAGAAAAAAATCGTGGAAAATCATCCGCGCGGAAAAATGAAAAAACTTTACGCAGGAAGCGAAAAAGGCCAGTATCTCGGTCATCTTGAACCGACTCCGGACAAAATTACAAAACTCGGAATTGCGCGTACTTTTCAGAACATTCGCCTTTGGAAAAGCCAGAGCGTTTTTAACAATGTCTTGATTGCAATGCATTTGCGCCGTACAAGCAATATTTTTACTGCGACTTTCCGTCTGAATTTAAAAGAAGAAAAAAAACAGAGGGCAGAAGTTGAGCGGCTTTTAAAAATTCTTGGTTTGTACGAAGTAAAAGACGAAATGTGTACATCTCTTCCTTACGGTTTACAGCGCCGTCTTGAAATTGCGCGCGCTCTTGCAACAGAACCTCAGCTGCTTTTGCTTGACGAGCCTGCCGCCGGAATGAATCCTCAGGAAACCGCCGAGCTTACAGAATTTATCCGCAGAATTCGCGATGAATTTAATCTGACTGTTTTTATGATTGAACATCATATGGATCTTGTAATGGATATTTCTGACAGAATCTATGTCTTGAATTTTGGAGCGCTGATTGCGAGCGGCATTCCTGAAGAAATTCAAAATAATACGGAAGTTATTAGCGCATATCTTGGAGAATCGGAGGACTCAAATGCTTAGTATAAAGAATTTACATGTTTCTTACGGCGGAATAAAAGCCCTCCGTGGTGTTGATATTCAGGTTCCTGTCGGAAAAATCGTTACACTGATTGGAGCAAACGGTGCCGGAAAGTCAACTTTATTGCGTACAATCAGCGGACTTGTAAAGGCAGAAAGCGGTTCTATTGAATTTGGCGGAACTGAGCTTGCTGGAATGAAAATCGATAAAATCTGTTCGCAGGGAATTGCCCTTAGTCCAGAAGGAAGACATGTCTTTGCCGATTTGACCGTAAAGGAAAATTTAAGTATAGGTGCTTATTTACGAAAAGATAAAACTGAAATCGAAAAAGACCTGCAATGGGTTTATTCGCTTTTTCCGCGTCTAAAAGAAAGAAACTGGCAGTATGCAGGCACACTTTCTGGCGGAGAGCAGCAGATGCTTGCTGTTGGACGTGCTCTTATGAGCCGGCCTAAACTTTTGATGATGGATGAGCCTTCTTTAGGGCTGGCCCCTCTTATCGTTCAGCAAATTTTTGATATAATAAAAGAAATCAACAAGGCCGGAGTGACGATTCTTCTGATTGAGCAGAACGCGAATATGGCTCTAAAAATTGCAGACAAGGCTTATGTTCTTGAAACTGGTTCGATTGTTTTAGAGGGTAGCGGTGAAGAACTTTTGCAGAATGAATCTGTACGGGAGGCCTATCTCGGAAAAAAGAAATAAATGAAACTTTCAGATTTTGAACTTAATGCTTATTTAAAAAATTCTGCTGGAAATTCCGGCTCTGAAAAGTCTGTTGCGGATATGGTGCTTTCTGACCGCTTAAAAGACGAAAAAAAAATGGTAAAGCCTTTTAATCCAAAACGGATATATTCAAATCCGGTGGTTCAAAAATCTGAAGCCGACAAAGCCGGAAAAACTTTTTCCGGTGAAAATTTTTCAACGACTGGATTTCCAAAAAACTTTAACCCAGTTTCCGAAAAAAAATCATTTTCGGACTTTGCTTCGAAAAATGCTATTAAAAACGGCGGGCTTTTAAAAGTTCCTGTTCAGCAGCCTTCTCCAGACGGAAAAGACAACGTTTACAGGCGTGTTGCAAAGTTTTTAATGCTTATTGGAATTGATGAAGCTGCAAAAATTCTTCCGCACCTTTCGTCAGATCAAGTTGAAAAAATAATTCCTGAACTTGCGACAATTCGTTCAGTCGAAAAAGACGAAGCGGTTTCAATCCTAAAAGAATTTAAATCTTTGACGGAACGCGCCCGCGAAGACGGCGGAGTGAATGTTGCCAGAAATATTCTTGAAAAAGCCTTTGGCGCTAAAAAAGCGGGCGAAGTTTTAGAAAAAGCGGTTCCTTTTAAAAATGGAAAACCGTTCAATTATCTGAGCGAAGCGGACAGCGAAAAAATTTCCGCGCTTTTAAAAGACGAAAGCGCAAATGTTCGCGCTCTTGTCTGTTCTAACCTTCCGCCAAAAAAAGCCGCCCAGTTTATAAATTCGCTTCCCGAAAAAGAAAAAACGGAATTGATTTTACATCTGGCAAAACTCAAGAAAATGAATCCGGATATTGTTGCAAGAATTGACGAAGCAATGCTTAAAAAAATGAATTCGCTTGTAACAGAAAAATCTGATTCAATTGACGGAAAGAACGTGCTTGCCCAGATTTTAAAGCAGATGGACAGTGCAAACGAAGAAAAACTTCTTGATAAAATTTCTTCTTCAGATCCTCTCTTGAGCGAAGAATTGAGGGAAAGGCTTTTTACAATTGATGATATTGTTAATGCTGACGACAAATTTATTCAAAAAAAATTACAGCAGATGCAGGATGAAGAAATTGCATTTGTAATTCACTGCAAAAAAGACGATTTTAGAAATAAAATTTTATTCAACGTGTCAGAAAACCGTCGAAAAATGATTCTTGACGAAGAAGAAAGGCGAAGTCCAATGCGAAAAACCGATGTTGAAAAAGCGACTTCTTTGTTTTTTTCTTATATGAGACGCGCCTGGGAAGAAGGAAAATTGATTATAAAAGGAAGGGATGACGAAATTTATGTCTGATATAAAGATTTTTAAAAAGGGAAGTGAATATAACGGTTTTTGTATTTTAAATGTTTTTGAATTAAAAGACTATCATTCAACGGCAATATATTTGCGGCATAAAAAAACAGGGCTTGAGATTTTGCACCTTGTTAACGATGAAACCGAAAATCTTTTTTCTTTTACCTTTCGAACGCCAAATCCTGAGGGAAACGGCGCTGCCCATATAATGGAACATTCCGTTTTGTGCGGTTCTGAGCGTTATCCTCTAAAAGATCCTTTTACACAGCTTTCAAATCAGAGCGTAAAAACTTATTTGAATGCCGCAACTTATGCAGATAAAACGGTTTATCCTGCGAGTTCGACTGTCGAAGCCGATTATTTTAATTTGATGAGCGTTTATGCCGACGCAGTTTTTTTCCCTAGGCTTTCGCCTGAAATCTTTGCGCAGGAAGCCCATCGCCTGGAAATTGACGGAGATGGAAATCCTTCTATTCAGGGAGTTGTTTACAACGAGATGAAAGGCGTTTATTCGTCTTTTGAATCGGTTGCAATGGACGTTCCTGTAAGAAATTTGTTGAAAAATTCAATTTATGAAGAAGATTCTGGTGGCGATCCTTTAAAAATTCCTTTTTTAACTTACGAAGAATACAAAAATTTTCATAAAAGATGGTATAGGCCAGAAAACTGTTTTGTTTTTTTGTACGGAAATATTCCGACAGAAAAGCAACTGGATTTTTTGCAAAAAAATTTTTTGACAAGGCTTGAAGAAAAAAATCCTGACTATGAATGGACAGATGAAGTAAGAAATTCAATTTTAAAAACGCATATTGAATATGTAACTCCAAAAAAAATTGAAAATGAGCTTTTTGTAAAGACAACCGGACCTTCTGGCGAAGAAAAAGAAAAGAAAAGCACTGTTTACGTTACCTGGGATTTGGGAGAATCAAAAAATGCCGAACAAAATATGGAAAAAATATTTTTGACAGGCGTTCTCTTAAACCATGACGGCTCTCCGCTCCAAAAGGCTCTTGTCGAAAGTGAGCTTGGCGAAGATACTGCTCCTGGAATGGGACTTGACGGACTTTTTCATACTCTTTTTACAGTCGGTTTGCGTGGTGTTAAGAAAAACAGCGCCGAAAAAGTAAAAGAACTCGTTTTTTCAACCTTGAATAAAATCGTAGAAAATGGAATTGATAAAGACGATATTGATTCAACTTTGATGGGACTTGAAATTTCTCACCGGGAAATTGAACGTCAAAACGGACCTTTTGCTAAATCGCTGATGATGGCACCGATAAATGCCTGGCTTTACGGAAATAAAATCGAAGACAGTTTTCGCTTGAGAACTGTTCTTGAAAAAGTAAGGCAGAAAATTCAAAATAAAAAAGGCTATCTTGAAGAGCTGATAAAAAAATTCTTCTTAGAAAACAAAAGTTTTGCTGTTTGCGAAATCGTTCCTTCAAAAAAATATACGACAGAAAGAGCAAAACAGGAAAATGCGCTTGTAAAAGAATTGGTTCAAAAAACTTCTTTGGAAGCCATTAAAAACGAAAATGCTGAACTTCATGCTTTTCAAAGCAAAAAAGACGATACTTCTTGCCTGCCACACCTTCGTCCCAGCGATTTTATTATTGAAGGAAAGAGAATTTCTGACAGTTATTCGCTTAAAATCAAAACTCTCGAAGGAAAAGACGGTTCTTCTGTAGATTATTTTGAAAGCAGAGAAAATACCAACGGCATTACTTATGTCGATATTGGTTTTCCGGCCGATGTTTTAACTTCTGACAAATACAAATATCTTTCTCTTTTTGCAGAAACAGTATGCGACTGTGGCTGGGGAAAACTTGACTGGAGCGAAGCTGCCGCCGAAACAGCCCTTTCTACAGGTGGAATTACCTGTTCTATTTTGACGAGCGAAACTCCGCTTACAAAAAACAATGCCGATTTTAGAAAAAGACACAATTTTACGGCACGCGATTGGGTTGTTTTTAAGCTTAAGGTAATTGATGAAAAATTAAAAGAAGGACTTGGGCTTTTTGCGGACAACATAAACAAAGTTGATTTTAGCGATTATAAACGTTTAAAAGATATTGCGGTTGAAACGAGAAATGATTTTGATTCAAGCGTTGTGCCTGCCGGTCATCAATATGCAATGCTCAGATGTTTGCGAAAAGCTTCTAAGGTTTCTGCGGTTGATGAAATTTTAAACGGTTTAACCCAGATTTTTTGCCTTCATGAATTTGCTGAGGCTGATCCGAAAAAAAATTCTGCCGTCTTTAATGAAATTTTACGGAAAATAAAATCTGGAGGCGGTTTTATTCACGTGACTGCCGAACCTGAGACCATTGAAAAAAATAAGGAACTTATCGCAGCTTTTGTAAAATCAATTGGACTGTGCGCCCTAAAATCTCCAGCAGAAAATAGCCTTGAAGATTTTGTAAAATTAACAGAATTAGACAGCAAAAAAAGTCTAAAAAATTCCAGAGATGAAGAAATTGTGATTCCAAGCCTTGTTGGTTTTGCAGGAGAGGCGTTCAAAACGATTGCTTACGGTCAAAAAGGAAATGCAATTCTTGAAATCTGCTGTCATTGGCTTTCTAATATTCTTCTTTGGGAAAAAGTCAGGACAATCGGCGGCGCATACGGCGCTTTTTGTGACATTGATTCAATTACTGGAAATCTTTTGTTTGCTTCTTATCGGGATCCGGCACCTCAAAAAACAGCTGATGTTTTTGAAAACTGTCTAAAAGAGGCGGCGCTTATTGATTTTAATCAGGACGAAACAGAAAAAGCCGTAATGGGAACTTATTCGCATTTTGTTGTACCAAAAACACCTCGTGCACGCGGAAGCATTGAGCTTTTGCGGACTTTGTATGCAATTGACGATGTTGACCGGGAAAATAAAATTCTTGAACTTTTGCACTGCACTCCAGCAGAATTAAAAAAAGGTTTTAATGAACTTTTAGAGTTTTCAAAAAAAATAAAATATCGTGTTATAATCGGACCTGATAATGATGATTTAGGTGGCGAAAAGATATTTTTACCATTATAATAAGAACATACGGGAGATTTATTATGAATCATAAATATAAAACTTGTATAAAAATGTTAAGACAGCTCGTGTCAGATATTCAGGGAGCGCCGTATCCAAGTGAAAACTTTGAACCTGAATTATATAAAATTTGGTATGAACATGTTCAAAATGCTGCCGTAAATTGTTTTGAATATCTTGATGACAATTTTCCTCAGGAAAAGGAAGATTTTGATAAGACTTTAAATAAAATCTTTAAATAAAATCTTTAAATAAAATCTTTAAATAAAGCTAAATCAGAAATCCGTTTTTGCCGAAATTTTATTTATATAGAAGAATGAAAAAATTCTTGTTTGGCAAGGCGGGTGCAATGGCGGCATCAAAAAAATACAATCGTTTTGATAATTATTTACTAAAAGGAAAACTGCGCCGTAAAGGTTTTGAATGGTGGCGTTATGTTTTTACAGGAATCAACAGGGCAACAGGAGAACAAAAGGCCTTTTTTGTTGAATTGTATTATGTAAATCCGTTGATTTCGCCTAAAAAAGCGATAATAGCACAAAAATCCCAATTAAAAATTTCTGATTCTGATTTGCAGTACGCGCTTGCAGGAACTTTAGCCGCAAGCAAAGCGAATGAAGAAGAGGAGTTTATTCCAAGTTATGCTCTTTTAAAAGCTGGTTTTTATGGAGAAAACGGCAGGCAGTTCAACTGTTTTTATCCATCGGAAAAACTTAATTTCATAAAATCTGATCAGTCTTTTAAATTGGAAAATTGTATTTTTGGAAAAGACTTGATTTCCGGCAGTATAGAAGTTACAGAAGAAAATTTGTCCGAAAAACCGGAGCTTTTGTGTTCGGCTGGAACAATGAAATGGAATCTGCACTTTGAAAAGACTATTGAATCAGCTCCTTTGTATAAAAATAAAAATGATTTATGGATTCCACTTGGCGCAAAAACAGTCTTTGCAGGAGTTGTTGAATTAAACGGAACGGAATACACAGTTGTTCCTAGAAGTTCTGCCGGCTATATTTCTAAATCCTGGGGCGAAAAACTGATTGAAAATTATTTCCATCTTTCATCGACGAATTTTACGAGTTCAATTTCTGGAAAAAATTTGGGAAAATCCTGCTTTTGTATTGAAGGCGAATTTGAAAAAAAACTGAAGGCTTTTGTCGAGCTTGAAGGAAGAAAAATTTCTCTGAGTGGAAAAGGAATTTTTAATAAGTATTCTGAAATTCATTCTTGCTCTCAGATGCCAATAGATGCCGATGGCGAAAAACTTCACTGGAGTGTGAGTGTTCATTGGAAAAAATATGTAATCGATGTTGATGTTTATTGCAGGACTTCACAAATGCTCATAAAAAATTATGAACTTTTGGAAGGCGGAAGGGACTTAATCGAAATATGCAGTGGCGGAACAGGTTTTGGAGAAATAAAGATTTTTAAAAAAATCAGAAAAAATCTTGAGCTTTTGGAGCACGCAACTATATTCGACGTAATCTGCGATTTTGGGTCGGTTGACTCAGCGGAAGCCTAAGAGAAGCGCACGGCCGGGCTTATAGCCCGGATACTTGCATGCTGCCGCATGCTGCGGCTTTTGCTTGGCGCAAAACCCGTTTATTTTTCGTGTGCGCTAAAGCGCACGACCGGGCTTATAGCCCGGATAGGAGCCCCGGAGTTGCCGGAACGGCAATGAGCGTTAGCGAAGGGCGGATAGCCGGAAATTCTGAGATATGTTTTTTATGAATAGAAAATGATTTTTTTGCAGCAGTTGTGCTGCTTTTATTTGCCTTTTTTTTATTTTTTGAGTATCTTGAAATTATAAGAACAAAAAAATTCTCTTAAAAAGTTTTTAGATATGTAAATAAAAAATTTTGGAGGCGAAAAATGAATTTTGATCAGTTTACATTAAAAGCACAGGACGCTCTCCAGGAAGCCAGCGCCCTTGCTCAGCAAAATGATCATGCGGAAATCGGGCTTGAACATCTTTTAATTGCGCTTCTTGAGCAAAAAGATGGGCTTGTTAAACCGATTGTCGAAAGAATAGGGGTTAGTGCTGGAGATTTGGACAGTGCGGCGAAAAATCTTTTGAGTTCGTATCCGAAGGTTACTGGAAATGTTCAGATTAGTCTTTCTTCTGCAGCGCAGAAAGTTCTTGCGAAGGCGGAAAAGGAAATGACTTCTCTTAAAGATCAGTATCTTTCGGTTGAGCATATTTTGCTTGCTATGAGCGAAAGTGAAGACCGGACTGGGGAACTTTTGCGTAAATATGGAGTTACTCGGGAAGCGATTCTTGAAAGCTTAAAGGCGGTTCGTGGAAATCAGACTGTTGACAGCCAGGATCCGGAAAGCAAAATGCAGTCGCTTGAGAAATACTGCACGGATTTGACGGCTCGTGCCAGACAGGACAAAATTGATCCTGTTATTGGACGCGATGAGGAAATTCGCCGTGTAATGCAGGTTTTGATACGACGGACTAAGAATAATCCTGTTTTGATTGGTGAACCTGGTGTCGGAAAAACAGCAATTGTCGAAGGTCTTGCGCGTCGTATTGCAAGTGGCGATGTTCCTGAAAGTTTGAAAAACAAGCGTCTTTTGAGCCTCGATATGGGAAGCCTTGTTGCCGGTGCAAAATTTCGAGGTGAGTTTGAAGAAAGGCTTAAAGCTGTAATTACTGAAGTTTCAAAGAGCGAAGGACAGATAATAATGTTTATCGATGAACTTCATACTATAGTCGGCGCCGGCGCGAGCGAAGGTAGTATGGATGCTTCTAATCTTCTTAAACCGGCGCTTGCCCGTGGAGAGCTTCATGTAATCGGTGCTACTACTTTGAACGAGTATCGCAAATACATTGAAAAAGATAGCGCGCTTGAAAGAAGGTTTCAGCAGGTTTATTGCGCTGAGCCGACTGTTGAAGATACGATTGCAATTTTGCGCGGTTTGAGAGATAAGTATGAAATTCATCATGGTGTTAAAATCAATGATGAAGCTCTTGTTGCTGCTGCAGAACTCTCTAACCGTTATATAACAAACAGATTTTTGCCAGACAAGGCAATTGACCTTGTTGACGAGGCTGCAAGCCGTTTAAAAATGGAAATCGAAAGCGAACCGACGGCTCTTGATCAGCTTGAGCGAAAAATTTTGCAGTTGCAGATTGAAAAACAGTCGCTCTCCAAGGAAGATGACAAGGCGAGCCTTGAACGTCTTGAAAAACTTGAAAAGGAACTTGCGGATGTTACGAACAAACGCGATTCTATGAAACTGGAATGGCAGAACGAAAAAGCCCAGATTGATAAATCGCGCAACCTTAAGGAAAAACTTGAGAATGCCCGGTTTGAAGAGGAAAAGTTTACACGAGAAGGAAATCTTGCAAAGGCTGCTGAATACAAATATTCGATAATTCCTGAGCTGCAAAAACAACTGGCAGAAAGTCAGGCTGCGGACGAAAAAAGAGTGAATTCCGCTGATGAATCTCTTTTGCGGCAGGAAGTTACGGAAGAAGATATTGCCTCAGTTGTAAGTGTTTGGACAGGAATTCCTGTAAGCAAGATGATGACGAGTGAAAAGCAAAAATATGTTCAGCTCGAAAATGTTTTGCATAAACGCGTTATTGGTCAGAACGAAGCTGTAAAAGTTGTAAGCGACGCAATCAGACGAAACAAGGCTGGGCTTAACGATCCAAACAGACCGCTTGGCAGTTTTATGTTTATTGGTCCGACAGGTGTAGGTAAGACTGAACTTGCAAAAACTTTGGCTGATTTTTTGTTCAACGATGAAAAAGCCCTTACCCGAATTGATATGTCCGAGTATATGGAAAAATTCAGTGTGAGCCGTCTTATCGGCGCACCTCCAGGATATGTAGGTTACGATGAAGGCGGACAGTTGACAGAAGCAGTTCGTCGTCGGCCGTACAGCGTAATTTTGTTTGATGAAGTCGAAAAAGCTCATCCAGATGTTTTTAACGTTCTTCTTCAGGTTCTTGATGATGGGCGGCTTACAGATGGACAGGGACGAGTAGTAGATTTTAAAAATACGATAATCATTATGACTTCAAACCTCGGAAGCAATTTGATTCTTGAGGCTGGAGAAAATAACGAAACGGATAGTTCAAAACTTAAAGGCGAAATTGATTCACTGTTAAAATCAACATTTAGACCAGAATTTTTGAACCGTATTGATGAAATCGTAATGTTCAACCGTCTTGACAGAAGTTGCATTGGCGGAATCGTAAAAATTCAGCTTGAAAGGGTTACAAAGCGCCTTGAAGACAGAAGAATTTCGATTAAGTTTGATGATTCTGCTGTGAACTTTATTGCAGAAAAAGGTTATGATCCAGCCTTTGGTGCCCGCCCAATAAAAAGAGCCGTGCAGACCTGGGTTGAAAACCCTCTTTCAAAAGAGCTTCTGGAAGGAAAGTTTGGCGAAGGCAGCGTGATAAATGTTTCTTCTGATGGAAAAGAGCTTATTTTTAAGTAATTTTGAAGGTTAAAAACTTAAAAACCTAAAGGAGCAGTTTTTTCAGGAGAAAATTTAAAAACAAAAAACGGTCTGATGAAAAATGTCAGGCCGCTTTTTGTTTTATTGAATTTTAATGCAGTTTAGATTTTTATTTTTCCAGTTGAAATGAGGTTCAGCATGGCCTGCGCAATTTTTGGGTCAAATTGAGTTCCTTCACCTTTTTTTAATTCTGAAACTATTATGTTTTTTGGAAGGTGAGGTCTATAGGCTCTGTCAGTTGCCATTGCGTCGAAAGAGTCGGCGACGCAAACTATTCGTGCTTCAAGTGGAATTTCTTCTCCTTTTAAGCCTTCCATGTAGCCTTTCCCATCGAATCGTTCGTGATGATAAAGTGCAACCTTAGTTACGTTTTCTATTTCTTTAAAGCCTCTCAAGCTTTCTGCTCCATAGATAGTATGTTTTTTCATTTCTTCCCATTCTTCATCATTCAGTTTTGAGTTTTTGCATAATATTGACTGCGAAATAAAAACTTTTCCGACATCATGCAAAATTCCGCAGTTATAAATATTTTTCTGAAAAGCTTTGCTGTAACCGAGTTCTTCTGCAAGTAATTTTGAATATTTTGCAACGTTTAGAGAGTGTTGTTGTGTGTATTTGTCCCGTGTATCAATAAATCGGGCGCATAATTTTAGAATTTCTGAGATTTCTTTTTCTGCCTGTTGTTGCTGTTTTTTTACGACTTTGTAGTTTATGACTGTCAATATAAGAAAAATGAGACCGAGAATTGTTGATATTGTAAAAGATATGAATTTTTTGTTGCAGAAAAGCGGTTCAATGAGTTTTGTTTCCAGCGAAAAACTGCTTTCTGTTAAAAGTTCATCTGTATACAAAACAAATCCTAATTTACAAAATGTTTTAGGAGAAACTTCGTCGTTGAGCGCAATTTTTGAAGGTTTTATTTTTATAGTTCCGTTTTTTATCGTATAAAAACCGTTCCAGCAGCTATCGATTTTTGCATTTTTTGGAACTGTAAGCGAAAGAACCCAGTTTTGCATTTTTTTTGCTGTGTTATTGTAAATATAGATGTCATATTGAGAGCCCCATGTTGAGTCTGATTGTTGCCAGCAGTTTAGAAGTCCATCGCTTCTCAATGGAATGTTCATGTTGATTGTACATTCCGGCTGTTTTACAGGATTTTCTGTGCGAAAAATGCGGTTTTCTTTTTCGATTTGAACTTCCTGCGTAAAAAAATGGGAAATTTTATTTTTAAATACGATGATTACTGATGAGCCTAAAAGACCGCAAATGCTTATAAACGTAAAAATAATCGAAATAAAAATTGCTTTTTTGTGCAGAATAAAGGTTAAAATTTTGTTTTCTTCCATAAATAATTGCGCCAAATAAAATATGTATATCCAAAATTTATTATAACACAAAATTTTAATTTAACATAAAATTTCAATTTGAATTTTTATGATTTTGAATAAAAAAATTACACAGAGCAATAAAAAAAGCGGTTTAAAAATCAAACCGCTTTTTAGTTTCATTTATAAAAGTTTACAAAATTTTCTTAGATTTAATTACTTGCGCTTCAAGTATTTAATTGAATCAAGCGCAACTGCCGCAATGATTATCAATCCCTTAAATACAAACTGAAGGTTTGTGTCGATATGAAGGAACGTAAGGCAGTAGGTAAGGCTTGTAAAGATTACAACACCGATTGCGGCCCCTCCAATTTTTCCTATGCCGCCGTTAAACGAAATTCCACCGACTACGCAGGCTGCAATCGCGTCCATTTCGTAGCCCTGGCCAGTTCCCGCGCTTGCGTTTGCACGGAATGCTTCCAAAAATGCTCCGCAACCGTAGAAAATCCCTGCCATAATGAATACGCCCATTGTAACCCAGAAAACCGAAATTCCAGAAACACTTGCCGCTTCCGAGTTTCCTCCTACTGCGTACATGTTTTTTCCAAAAGTTGTTTTGTTCCAGATAAACCATGCAGCTATAATTGCAATTATTGCAGGAATAATCAGTTTAGGGAAAGTAACAAGCTCACCGTTTATAATTCCCAAAACCCAACGGCCGCCGATTAAATCTTTTACAGAAGAGTCGATTGAACCGACCGGAGTTCCAGTTGTTCCGAAGAACAAAAGTCCGTAAATTATAAGTTGAGAGGCTAGTGTAGAGATAAACGGATGAATTTTTAGTTTTGCCGTAAATACACCTGCAAATGCGCAGAATGCCGTACAAAGCAGAATAGAAAGCAATAAAGCAAAAATAAGGCGGACCCCCATCGGAAGCGCTGTAAAGTTCCATGGCCCCATGTTAAAGAATTTTACGATGTTCGTTCCTGGATGCAGAATAAGTCCAGTTACAACAGAACCCATAGCAACCATTCGTCCGACGCTCAAGTCTGTACCAGCAAGCAAAATCAAACCGGCAACTCCGAGAGCATAGAACATTCTTGTCGAAGACTGCTCAAGAATCGTAAAGATATTTGGCAAAGTCAAAAGGTTTCCTGCTCCGATTGCAGGGGCAATTATAATACAGACAACAAAGAAAATTGCAATTGCAATGTAAAGTCCATTGTCCAAAAAGAATTTTGAAAGTTTAAAACTGTTTTTGTAGTTTATAAAGCCGAGCTGAGCATCTTCAATAAAACTTGATTTTTCGTTGCGCAGTCCACGGTTAATTGTAACGTGATCCGTAAAAGCCTGTTTTTTCGCATCGCGGCAACGCTCAATTATCGTCTGGCTTCTATTTTTTTCGTCAAAAAGCGAAGTTTTGAGTTCGTATCGTGCGGTTTCCTTTTCTGACGGCGACTTTGCGTTTTCAATTCGGGCTTTTCCTTCTGCCTTTATTTTTCGAATTTTCTGGTCAAAATTTGCTTTTTCAATTTTTATTTTTTCATTTTCGGTTGCATCTACTGTTTTTATGTAGTCTTTTGCAGCCAAATTTGCGTAGGCGACAGCTTCTTTTGTAAGAATTTTGTCCTGCGCTTCGTTTTTCTTTGCGACAGCTTTAGCCTCTTCAAGCTGTTTTTTGTAGTCAGACAAAATTTGAGGCTTATTGTCGTATTCAATCATCGGATTTTTTTTGACTTTTGCAATAGCCTGCTTTATCTCTGCAATTTTATTTACACCGTCTGAGCGCAAGCCGTGGAGTTTTTCCTGATACTCTTTAATTTTTGGATTTTCTTGAAGTGTAACAAATTCTGCCATAATTTTCTCCCTAAAAAATCTTTTAGTCGGGCGTTCCCCTCGCTTTAGTTCGGGTCGCTATGTTCGGAGTTCCGCTTTCGCTCCATTGCTTCGTTTCGCTATGCTCCACTTCGCAATAAGCCTATGGCTTACTCCTGCCAGCGCTAACGCTTTTTTATAGATATTTATCCGAAAGCCTTAAAAGCGCTTCCTGATCCGTTTCTTTTGTGTTTACGATTCCTGCAAGCCTGTGGTTTGACATTACAGCAATTCTATTTGTAATTCCTAAAATTTCAGGCATTTCGCTGGAAACTACAATAATTGTCTTTCCTTCTTTTGCCATTTTGATTATCAACTGATAAATTTCGTATTTTGCTCCAACGTCAATACCGCGAGTCGGCTCGTCGAGCAGAAGAATGTCTGGTTCCCGTTCAAGCCATTTTCCTATAATTACTTTTTGCTGGTTTCCACCAGAAAGAGAAGTAATGAGTTCATCTGCTGAAACGCATTTTGTGTGCATTTTTTTTATTTCGCGGTTTGCGGCATCGCGCATTTTTCTTGAAGACAAAAGCCCGAATTTTTTGTACTGCTCAAGGTTTGTTATGCAGGTGTTAAATTCGATTGTGTCTTTTCCGAACATTCCGTTGAGTTTCCGTTCTTCTGTAACCATTGCAAAATTGTAGGCCATTGCGTCTTTTGGGCTCGAAAAACGGACAGAACGGCCGTTCAAGATAATTTCACCTTTCGAAATTGTTCTTATACCAAAGATTGATTCTAAAAGTTCGCTTCTTCCTGCGCCGACAAGTCCGTAAAGACCAAAAATTTCACCTTTTTTAACCGTAAACGAAATATCTTCGAGTTGCGGTGAATATTTTGTCGAAAGATTCTTAATTTCCAGATAGTCTTCTCCTGGAGTATTGTCAACGTCCGGAAATCGTTTGTCCAGCGAACGGCCGACCATTGCAGAAATCAGCTCGTCCATCTTTGCGTCGAGCGTTGTTTTTTGATAAACCATATTTCCGTCGCGCAAAACTGAAACTTCATCACAAATCTGGAAAATTTCGTCCATTTTGTGCGAAATATAAACAAAAGAAACCCCTTTTGACTTTAAATCGCGAACGATTGCAAATAATTTATTTATTTCTGGTTCTGTAAGCGAAGATGTCGGTTCGTCAAGAACGATAATTTTTGCATTGTAAGATACAGCTTTTGCAATTTCTACCATCTGCCGCTGAGAAACAGACATTGTTCTCATAATTACATTCGGGTTTACGTTCATTTTTAAAGAACTGAAAAGACGGCTTGACTCCCGGAACATCCGTTTTTCATCTATTACTCCGAATTTTTTTGGATACCTTCCTAAAAAGAGATTGTCCATTACAGTTCTATCAAGACACTGGTTTAATTCCTGATGAACCATCGAGACTCCGTTTTCGAGGGCTTCTTTTGGACTTGTAAAATCGATAGGTTTTCCGTCTAAAAAAAATTGACCTTCGTCTTGTTCGTATATGCCAAAAAGGCATTTCATCATTGTAGATTTTCCAGCGCCATTTTCGCCCATAAGACCTAAAACTGTGCCTTTTTTGAGCGTAATGTTGATTCCGCTAAGAACCTTGTTTTTCCCAAATGATTTTGAAAGATTTTTAATTTCAAGCAGATTATCATTCATTTAGATGTCTCCCTAAAAAGGAATTTGAAAAACTGCTCGTAAAAAAAACGAGACTTTGAAAAGAAACTGTCCATTTTTGTTTTATATGCGGCTCTTGAACTTTGACAAAATATCAAATTGATTTTTAGCAGATTCAACCGCCGCTTTTTTTATATAGAACTTTTTGGACAGTTTCCTGGCAAACTTTTGATAATTAGTATTTAAGTTTATCCGTATAGTCGCGTCCTGAGTTTGTTTTTACCATATTGATTGCATAAGCATCAAAACTGTTGAGGTTTGTAAACTTGTCAAGACAAGAAGCTTCGTTCTGACCGTCACCCTGAACTACTGTAAGGTCAAGGTTTAAAAGTGGAGCATAGTAGTTTAATGCAGGAAGGTAAGAAGAAGACAGAAAGTTGTCTGCCGCATTGTAGATTGTAAGAAGAACTTTTTTCTTTGCGGCATTAGTCTGTTTTATCCCCTTATCTCTGTTTCCTGCTGTGTACTGTTTCCAGTTGTCTGCATTAACACCTGCGTTCAGAGCAAGTACAGCCTTTGTTTCTGGAACATAAGTGATTTCTGCTGAAATTTTATTTCCGTTGCTGTCTGCTTCAAAAATGCCTTTCTTGTAAACATCTTCGCCTTCAAGACCATTGAGAAGGTTTCTGATAACCTGCAATGTTGCTGTAGCCTGTGCGTCTACGTTCTGAGAAACAGTTCCTGTAAGTTTTCCAGCACCGATAGCTTCGATTGCATCTGCGTTTGCATCGTATCCGAAAATTGGAACTCCTGCAGGGTAGTTAGAAGCTTGGAGACAGCCCATTGCCATTCCATCGTTGTTTGAAACAACCATATCAAGCTGTGTGCCGTATTTTGTTGCCCAGCCGCCCATTGCATCTGTAGCGGCATTTGCATTCCATGTTGAACCGTCAGTTCCAGTCATAGCTTTTCCTTCAAGTTCTACTACTTTGAGTGTTTTTCCGCCAATTTTTACAGAGCCAATTTTTGAATCTGTCGGATCTGTTGTTCCGTTCCAAGTTCCAAGTGCTTTTCGAATTCCTTCAGTTCTTGCTTTTGAGTCATTGTGACCTACATCACCTACGCAAAGAACATATCCGATTGTTCCATCGCCATTGCGGTCAATTTTAGAAGCGTCCTGGTTTGCAAGCCAATCCGTGATAAGTTTTCCCTGAACTGCACCGCCGCCTGCTGCGTCAAAGCCAACGTAATAAGTTTTGCTGTTCCAGTTCATAGTATCTTTTTCAATCTGGCCTGTCGTTGGGTCCGATGGCTGTCTGTTAAAGAATACAAGCGGTTTGTCTTTGTTTAATACTACAGAAGAATTTCCGTTCTTCTGGCATCCCATAAATCCTGCGGCAGTCATTACGAGCGCCGAAACTGTTACTAATGCTTTTTTCACAAAAAACCTCCTTTTTGTAACTTGCAGTATAAAATTTTAAAGCCTCTAAAAAATTACAAATGTCGATTTTTTAGACCTGCTTCGTACATACTCAGTCTAAAGCCGAATTTTTGAGCCGTCAAACAATTATTTTTAAATTTCAAAAAAACGACAGATTCAGGAAAATTTTTTTGAAAAATTGCAGTTTTTTAACAAGAATTTTTATTTTCTTGAGTTTTTTGTTTTTTTTGTAAAACTAGCGAAGAGCTTTTTCGATAAGAGGAATTGATTCTTCCATTTTTTCGTTTAGTCCATAAGGCGGATTTATGACGAGCATTCCGCTTCCGTACATTTTTGCAAGGCCGGTCATTTCTTCTTCTTTTTTGATGGTGATTTCGTAAAAGACGGCTTTTTTGTCTTCTGTATTGTTTGTTTTTTCAACGGTGGCGATTACATTTTGCTTTAGATATTCAATTTCGAGCTGGCGGTGGGAAAGAAGAGGATACCAGATTAAGTAAGTTCCAGTTGGCCATTTTTTGTAAGCAGAAACAAACATTTGAGCCGTCTGCTCATAATCATCTGCGTCTTCGTAGCTTGGGTCGATTATTACACATCCTCGCTTAATTTTTGGAGGAATATTTGCATTGAGCATAATTTTTGCGTCTTTCTGGTTTAAAATGATTGAAGGAGAATTTTGTTTTGCGTTTTGAGTTAAAGCTGGACTTTTTATGTTAAGCTTTAGTTCTTCAAAAACCTTTGGATGAAGCTCGTTTAAAATCAACTGGTCTCTTTCGCGAAGAAAAGTCCGCGCAATTTCCGGGCTTCCGGGATAAAGTCCTTTTTTTACGTACAGTTCGAGAATTGAAAGAAAATCTTTTCCGAAAATTTTTTTTAAGTCGGAATATGGCGCCTTTAAAAGTTTTTGAATTCCGCACTGGGCTTCGCAGGTTTTTAAAAGGCGTTCGTCGTCCAAGGCGTATTTTCCTGAGCCAGAATGTGTGTCAATTACGCAGAATGGTTTTTCTTTTTTGAGAAGATGCTGGAGCGTAAAGGCAAAAACTGCGTGTTTTAAAATATCGCCGTAATTTCCGGCATGAAAAGCGTGGATGTAACTTAGCATGACAGAATATTATCTCAAAAAATGCTCTGATTGAATAGAGATAATTTTTTTATTAAAATAAAGAAATGAAAAAAAGAGAGTTAAATCCTCTTAGCTTGCAGGATTTTTTCAGGAAAATTTATGATTTTAAAGATTGAATTTATTTTTTTCGATTGATTTAACGCGGCAGGGGCTGGAGTGGCGGCGAAGCCGTTCCAAAATTTATTTTGGAATAAAACCACGCAAGACCCGGTTTTTGCAAATGCAAAAAGCCGCCCGGTAAAATTTTCTGAAATTTGGGAGATATGAAATGAATAAAGCGCTTGAAACCTTAAAAGAACGTGGTTTTTTTGCTCAGTGTACGGACGAGAAGGGACTTTCTGATTTGATGGATAAAGGACCGGTTACTTTTTATGTTGGCTGTGATCCGACCGGGCCTTCTTTGCATATTGGACATATGGTTCCTTTTTTTGCCTTAAGACATTTGCGCGCTGCTGGGCACAACGGAATTGCCCTTATTGGCGGCGGAACAGCAAGAATCGGTGATCCATCCGGCAAAACAGAAATGCGTAAGATGATTTCTTATGAGCAGATTGATTCGAATGTTGAGCATATTAAGGCTCAGCTTGACAGATTTATTGGTTTTGATGGAAAAACAGCTCTCAGCGAAAATAACAAAAACTGGCTTGCTGATTTGAACTACATTGATTTTTTGCGCGATATTGGCTCTTGTTTTTCTGTAAATAAAATGCTTACTTTTGAAGCTTACAAGCAGCGTCTTGAGCGCGGACTTTCTTTTATTGAATTTAACTATCAGCTTTTGCAGGCCTACGACTTTTACTGCTTGCATCAGAGACACAATGTTGTTTTGCAGATTGGCGGCGATGATCAGTGGGGAAATATTACTGCCGGCGTTGATTTGATTCGCCGTAAACTTGGTGGAACTACAGAGCTCAATGCCCAGCATCAGGCTTATGGCCTTACATTCCCGTTGATTACCCGTTCTGACGGCAAAAAAATGGGCAAGACAGAAAAAGGCGCAATTTTTCTCGATCCTTCTCTTACTCCTGTTTTTGACTTTTTCCAGTACTGGCGCAATGTTGCTGATCCGGATGTTGAAAAATTCTTTAAATTGTTTACATTCCTTTCTCTTGATGAAATTTCCAGTATCTGTTCAGGCAACATCAACGAGGCTAAGGAGCGGCTTGCTTATGAGGTTACTTCTCTTATTCACGGAAAGGAGGAGGCGGACAAGGCTCTTGCAGGTGCAAAGGCTGCTTTTAGCGGAGAAGGAGACAAGTCTCATATGCCGACAGTTGAACTATTGAAGGCGGATTTGGGAAATGGCCTTGGACTTCTAAATCTTTTTACTACGACAAAACTTACCGCATCGAACGGAGACGCGCGTCGTCTTGTTCAGCAGAATGGCGCTGCCATTAACGGAAAAGTAATTTCTGATGTAAAATACACTGTAACTTTAAAAGATTTGGATTCTGACGGAGAACTTGTGCTTCGTGCAGGAAAGAAAAAGTTCTGTCGGATTGTATTTAATTAAATATCCTGAATGTCGAATTTTGAAAAAAATAATCATTTATGTGTCATTCTGTGTAGCGGCACTGCAATGTTTATGCAGTAAACTCGGTCAGAAATCTATTGAAAGATTTCAATAGATTATCTGGTCAAGCCTGATAATGACAAGTTGGAGGAGAAAGCCTGATGGTGACAAGGAGTGAAGCCCGATAATGACATTGAACTATAAAATTCGAAGTTCGGGCTAATTATAGAACTTTTTGAAGTATTTTGTATAAAAAAATCCGATTTTAGAACATTTTTGTCTAAGACCGGATTTTTTTTGTTTTAATGTAGTTTTCATGTACTAAAATTTTTTGAAAGTTTTTTAGTCCATGAGATAGTTGTAATTTGGCGCTGCTCCATTTTCGTCAAGTTCCTGAGTGTCTGTCGGACTGAGTTTTGTGTCAAATACGCCGAAATCTCCGCCTTGAAGTGGTTTGTTGAGGTTGAATGAAAGAGTAGAATTGTCGCGAATTATGAGCTCGCTTGCAAAACCTGCCTTGTAAAGCTCTTTTTCCAAACGGTAAATTCCGATTGCACGGCTTGAATTTGCCGTTGAGTGAACCGAGCAGACTTGAGTTGGCTGTGTCCCTTCAAGATACCATGCTGTAACTTTGTGATCGCCACATTCTGGAGTGAGAATTCCGCCGCTTACAGAGCAGACTGTTGCTTCTATTACGCCGGTTGCCGGTTTTGAAAAGTCTTTCATAGGAAGACCGTTGTGAATTTTTTTCATATAATCAGCCCAAGCGTAGCCAGAAAGAGTTGAACCTGTGAGTTGAAGTCCCAGCGACTGACCAGGTTTGTCGAATCCAAACCAAAATACAGAAGTGTAATATGGCGTAAAGCCGACAGCCCATGCATCTGCCCAGTTTTGCGTTGTACCTGTTTTTCCTGCGGCAGGAATTTTGTATAAGTGTCCGTTTGAATCTTTGTAACGGAGTTTGTCTCCGTTTGAAGAAGGACCCGCAAGAGTTCCAGAACGTACTGTATTCTGTAGTAATTCCGTCATGACAAAAGCTGTCTGTGGTGAAATTACTTGTGCTGCCGCCCCTTTTGCCTGCAATGCAGTGCGAAGTTCTTTTTCGGGATTTAGAATAACGTTTCCATTTTTGTCTTCCACCGAACGTATTGCAATTGGAGTCACTTCTTTTCCGCCGCTTGCAAATACAGAATACGCTCTGGCAAGTTCAACAGGTCTTACAGAACATACTCCAAGTCCAATCGGATAGCCTGGGACAAAACCGCGGTATGGAACTTCTTCTTTAGGAATTCCCAAAAGTGCGATTGAACGGTTGATTCCGGCTTCAAAGCCGATTCCGTCAAGAACTTTGAGCGAAGGAACGTTCATAGAGTGGGCGAGCGCATACCAAAGTTCAACATCGCCCTTCCATTCGCCACGGAAGTTTTGAGGAATATATGGTTTTCCGTCAGCCGTGTGGAATACGACCGGCGTATCTGAAATTATCGAGGTAGGAGTAAATTTTCTGCTGTCGATTGCGGCGGAATAATAAAGCGGTTTAAAGGCAGACCCCGGCTGGAGTTTTGCCTGCACGGCACGGATAAACTGGTTTTCGCTGTCGAATTTGCTTCCTCCGACAAGTGACGTAATATAGCCTGTGTCGTTTTCGAGGGCAATCATCGTACCTTCGATTGTAGTTTTGCTTACTTTAACTTTTGCCTGCTGATTGGCCTTGTTTACGATTCCGAGTTTTAGAGAGTCGACTCCAAACATGAGAGACATAACGTCCATGACAGGATTTATCTGGCTTGTATAAGTTGCCTTTGAAATGGCTTCATTGCGTTGTTCGCTTACTTTTAGGCTATTTAGATTAAAAGTAAGGGCGAGCAGTTCTGTCATTGGTGTATAAACAGAAAAAGCCTGGTTTGTCCGTTCTCCAGTTGAGCGTTGGTAAGTGCGGTTTGCATAGCGGATATATCTGTCCATTACATCTTGCGCAACTGCCTGATTTTTTAGGTTGAGAGTCGTGTTTACTGTAAATCCAGAAGAATAAATGTCTTCAGTTCCGTAAATTAGGTTTCCAAGCTCGCGCCTTACATATTCAGAAAACCACGGAGCGTTGTCATCGTGGTTGAATACAGCCGCCGTAGCAGTTCTTGTGTAGTCAAAATTTGCCCAGTAGTCGTCAAAACTTTCATCCGCCTGCTCTTTTGAAATATATCCTGCGCTGACCATTGTGCTCAAAACATCTTTCTGACGATCCATTGCGCGGTTTGGATATTCAAATGGATTGTAAAATGCTGGGTTGGAAAGTTGAATTACGAGAATTGCTGCTTCTGCCGGAGTAATTTCCGTTGCATCATGACCGAAATAGTATTTTGACGCAGCGCTTACGCCGTACGTTCCGCCGCCAAAATAAATTTTATTCAGATAGAGCTCTAGGATTTCGTCTTTAGTGTAGCGCCTTTCCATTTGAATTGCCCACCACAATTCCTTTAATTTTCGGCGTATAGACATATCTGTTCTGTCGCAAAAAAGAGTTCCTGCAATCTGCTGGGTTAAGGTAGAACCGCCTCCAAGCGACATGCCTGTGAGTTTTCCGAAAACTGCGCGAAAGAGAGCTTTTACAGAATATCCATGGTGGCTGTAAAAAAGCCTGTCTTCGCGCGTTATAAGGGCATCGAGCATGCACTGCGGCAAATCTCTTATGCTGATTATTTCTCGTTTTTCCTCTGAAGCGAGTTCAGTTATAAGTTCACCATTTATGTCTAAAAGTTTTGTCGGAAGCGAAGTTGAGAATTCTGTGAACTGCTCATTATCTTTTATAAATTTTGTATTGCTCAGAGCAAGTCCAAGTCCTGCTCCAAAAAAAATGGCGCAGAAAAAAAGACCGCAGACAAACACGTATGTTGACTTTTTAATTTTCATATTCTTATAGAATAAGAAATTACGACCCTTTAGTCAATGTAATGGATTTGATTGCTTTGAATTTATAAAAACAAAAAAAAGACCGGCTTTAGATAGCCGGTCCATGCCCATCAGGCAGTCGGGCTCAATGGGTGGGAGGGGATAATTGATGCCCGACAATATATATATCGTCAGTTTATTTAAAAATCTTTAGTTGTTTTTGATTTTTTGTGATGAAAATAAGAAATTTTAAAACATTTTTATTCTTCTTCGGTTACAGAAGCGTCAATATTCAGGTTTACAGAGTACGAGCGGCCGTTTATTGCATCAAAAGTTTTTGTAATTTCGTAGTCGCCGATTGCAAATTTTACAGTGTGTGGTCCCTGTGTAACGGCAAAAGGCTCTTTTGGAGAGGCGAGCTCTTCACCGTCAAAATAAATCGAAGCGTTTTCTGGTGAGAGAATTTTTACTTCAGGCTCAATTCCTCGAAGAGCAACCTTTAACGAAGTGATTTTTGCCTGTTCGACAATAAAAGTGCGGACTTCGTTTCTGAAAGTTTCTCCAGTTACGCGTAGGTGATGTTCGCCTTCTTTTAAAAGCATTTTTTTGGGAATTGACGGAATAAAGGTGTCGTCAATGTAAATGCTGAAGTTTTCGTTTTTTCCCTCCGGTTTTGAAACTTCAAGACTGAAATATCCTTCGCTGCTCAAAACAGGTTTTGCTGTAATCTGAATTTGCGCATTTTCGAGTTCTTCGGGGGCGCCTTTCATTGCAAGCATATAGCGTAGAAAAATTATTCCGTTTTTTGCAGAAATTTTTTCTTCAAGAATTTTTGCATAAGGATTATTTTTGATGCTGAATTTTTCGTTTAGCGGAATATAAATCGTGTTGACGATTTTTCCAGAAATTGTTGATATGCTTGTTCTGCTTCCTGTATAATCGATCGTCTTTTCTGTTGGAAGCGGAGAAAGTCCGTCATAAAAAGTATATGCAACACTGTCCCGCCAAGTTGTCATTATTTGCGGAACTTTCATTGTAAGTTCAAGCCCTGTAACAAATGTTTTGTCTTCTGGAAGCTTTATTGCAAGCGCGTCAAAAATTCCAAGATTGGCAGAAACTTCTCCGTAATTCTGAGGAATTAAGATTACATGTGTTTTTGCAACGCGAAAATTTTCTGCATAGAGCGCAAAAAAATTTGCCGTAATCAGCAACAGAGAAAATAGAATTTTTTTGCGTGGCTTTTTGCAGTTCTTCATAAATCTTTCCAAAATAAAAAATAACATTTATTTTATAACTATAAATATTTTACAGTATACTATTTTTTATGTATATAAATCATAATGCAAAATCAACGAAAAATCTAAAAAAAATCTAAAAACTGGAGATATTTTAAATTTTTAGTTAAAATTTATGATTTTCCCGGGATCTGTCGGGCTTCCGTCTTTTCTAAGCTCAAAATGAAGGTGAGGCCCTGTGCTTGCGCCTGTCGAACCTGATTTTGCTATGAGTTCGCCAGCTTTGACTTTTTGACCTTTTTTTACAAGAATTTCTGAAAGATGGGCATACACGCTTGTTAAATTGTTGTAATGCTGCAAAATAACGAAGTTTCCATAAGTTGGGTTAAATCCGCTCTGGCTGACCTCTCCGCTGCAACAGGCAAAAACGCTGCTTTTTAATGGAGCCGCAAGATCTATTCCCGAATGAAATTTCCATTTTCCAGAAATCGGGCTTACACGGTAACCAAAACTGCTCGTTAAAATATTTGTTGAAAGCGGACTTACAAGTTTTGTATCCAGAAAAAAAAGCGCTGTCGTCGGATCGAACCTTTCATTTTTTAAAAAATAGAAAAGGTTTCCGTCAATCTTAAAAATTTTTGCGCTTTTGATTTTTTCCTCGGTCATATATTTTTTGAAAAGAAGCTGTTCCCAGGCTGAGCCGGGATTTTCAGGAATAAAAATTCCGTTAAATGTGGAAGCAAGTATTATTTTTCCGGAAATTTTTGAATCTGCCGAAGAAAACCTGTTTAAAGTTGCGAGTGTGTCTTTGTAAACCGGGCTGAGCCTTGAAGAAAGCCAGATAAAATCCATGTTTTGTGGTACGAGGATTTTATAAAAACTGAGAATTTGTTTTTGAGAGGAATTTTTTGCAGAAAGTGAATATTTTGAGTTAAAGGCCGCTTCCTCTAAAAATTGCTTGAAAATCAAATCTTTTGAACTGTCCGGAACTTTTATAAACGGAAGTTTTTCAGAATTGATTTCAAATATCTTAGTTGAAGACTGTTCTTTGTTTGAAAAAGCGTAAAAATTCAAAAAAAAGGACAGAGCCGGTAAAAAAAAGAATTTTTTGATTTTTTTAGAGAGAATCATTTTCTAGAAAGTCTTTTGTTTTTTGCGAAGGCTTAAATATGAACGAAACAAAGCCGTAAAGAAAAAAGGCAAGGATAATTTCAAAGATTGTAAAAAGCCTTTTGCCTGCAAAGACTAGAAAAACAAAGCCTAAAACTGTAGATGCGATTATCAGGAATTTTGTAAAAAAAATCAGGGAATTCTTAATTCCTGCAGAGCGGATTTTTAAAATAAGCCAGATTAAAAATAAAAGGCAGGCGATTGCTGTAACGCAGAGAGTGTAAGTCTGCGGAAGTTTAGTTGCAAAATACCATAAGGGATAGACGAGTGCAATTCCGACGAGTGCGCAAATTGTAAGAAGCGCCAGAACCTTTAAAATTGAACTGAGAATCTGGCTGTAGCCTTTTAAAATCTGTCTGAACATACCTACAAATATAAACAGACAAAAAAAAATCTGCAAGAGCAATTCTTGCAGATTTTTTAGAATGTAAAACTATTCTTCTGAAATTGCTGTTGCCGGACAAACGCTTGCGCAGGTTCCGCAGCTTACGCATTTAGAAGAATCGATTTCGCGGTGTCCGTCGTTTTCGCTGATTGCTCCGACTGGACAGTCTGGTTCGCATGTTCCGCAGTTTACGCATGCTGAAGGATCAATTTTATAAGCCATAATGTACCTCTTTTTAAGGGAAGTTTCCCAAATGCGATTGAAAAGACAAAACTGTTTGATTCAATCTGTTTATAATTTAGCATATAAAATTTTCCTAAACAAGAAAAATAAAGGCAGATTTGAACGAATTAGACTGTGCTAACAAAAAAACGCAATGAAATCGAGTTAGCGATTGCAGCGGCAGTCTTGTTGCGCAGTGAAACGGAGCAATGGAGGCGAAAGCCGGAACCGCGGAAAGCGCGGCGGCAACTTTGTTGGCGCAACTCCCATAAAATTTTTAAGAATTATGTTATAATGAATGTTAGTTTTTTTACGGGAGAAAAATATGGAAAGAAAAGAAATTGCGAAATTTATTGATCACACTCAGCTTTCTGCCTGTGCTACGGAAAGCGACATTAAAAAACTTTGCGAAGAGGCTGTAAAATACGGATTTGCGAGCTGCTGCGTTAATCCAGTTTATGTTCCTTTTGCGGCGGAAATTTTGCGTGGAAGCGGAGTTAAGGTCTGCACTGTGATTGGTTTTCCTCTTGGGGCGAATTCGATTGATGACAAGGCGAGCCAGGCTGCTATGTGTGTTAGCGAGGGCGCGGACGAAGTTGACATGGTTGTAAATCTAGGCGCTGTAAAAGACGGGCGATGGGAAGATGTTTTTGAAGAGATTTATGCGGTTCGCTGTGCAGTCGATGACGTTGATTGCGGTGAAAATAAAAAAATTGTAGAAAAAGTGATTCTTGAGACCTGCTATCTTAATGATGAAGAAATTGTAACGGTTTGCGAAAAGGCAAAGGAAGCCGGCGCTGATTTTGTAAAGACTTCTACTGGATTTGGGACTGGAGGCGCGAGCGTTCATGCCGTTGAATTGATGAGAAAAACTGTCGGAAAAGACATGGGCGTAAAGGCGAGCGGCGGAATCCGGACTTTTGAAGACGCCGTGGCAATGCTGGATGCCGGTGCAAACAGGCTTGGCTGTTCTGCCGGTGTTAAAATTGTTGAAGGCTGAGTTTTTTTGTGGCGGAAAATCAGGCGAGAGACCAGTACATCATGTTGTCTTTGATTTCGTACTTGATTTTTCCGCTGTCGCTTAGGGAGCTTAAATATGAGCGCAAGGTGCAGCCTATAAGGACGTATTGGCTGAGTTTGAGCGAAATTCCGTTGCGGGTGCTTACATTTTGGAGAAGCTGTTCTGCCGTTTTTGGAGTTTTTAATTCGTCCAAAATCATATTTTCGGTTTCGAGAAGGGCAATAAGGTTTAGTTCGACCAGCCCTTCAATTTGTTCAACGCCTTGACCGTGCCCTGGAACATAAAAATCGGCCTGGATTTTTAAGAGGGCCAAAAGGCTTTTTTTTGATTCTTCTTCGTTAAAAAGATACTGAATCCAGTATTTTTTTATTGCGTCGCGTCCGCTCAGGCAGTCGCCTGCAAAAAAAATTTTTTTTCCGTCTGTATCGGTGATTAAAAATCCTGTATGGTCGATGTAATGACCTTTGAGCGGAACTGTCTGTACGTGAATTTTATCTTCAATGTAAAAATCTGAGCCGCTTTTAAATGTTTTGTCGGCAATGCAGGGAGAAGCCGTAAAATACTTTGTTTCGAGCTCTTTTACCGGCATTCCGCCCCAGATTAGGCCTGTTTCGAGAACGGGGCATTCCATTATTGCGGCTTCGCCAATGCTTGCAATAATCTGGCATCCGGTTTTTGAGCGCAAATATTCGTTTCCGCCGCAATGGTCTGCATGAGAGTGCGTGTTTATTACGGATTTTATTTTGGGAGAATTGAAGGAACTGTTTACTGCTTCAAGTATCGCCTTTGCATAGCGTTCATCGTTTCCGCTGTCGATTAAATAAATATTTGTGGAGGAATCTGGCTGTTTTAGGGCAATAATTCCGATATTTGTTGGCAATGCAAGAAGATAAATGTTTTTTGAAAGTTCAGATAATTCAGTTTTTTCGTTCATTTATTATTCTCCCGTAAAAAAAATCTATCTAATACAAATGTCGAGTTTTGATAAGAGCAGTAATTTAAGTGTCTATCCTGTGCTGCGACAGGTGAAGCTGTTGGAATTTTTCAATAGATTATCTGGTTCAAGCACGATAATGACATTAAATTATAAAACTCGAAATCAAGGGTATCTAATATGAATCTCAATTTTTACATTATAGAACTGTTTTAGCTATTTTCCAAAAGTAAATCGCCGTCTTTTATCCAATCAAGTTTTCTGAAAAATTTCCCAAAAAGCCATGTTAAAATTCCTGGTAAAACAAAGCATACGAGAATAAGTCCAAGCCAGTCGAATCCTGAAGGAGCAGCTGCTGACGCTCCGTGGGAAAGTGCTGTCTGAGAAGGATTGAACCAGCCAGAAATGACGCCGATTTGACCTACTAAGCCGCAGGTTCCCATTCCAGAACTTACCGCTGCTCCATTCATTTCCATTTTGAAAATGCAGGTTGCAACAGGACCTGTGATGAGTGAAGAAAGGCAGGCCGGAATCCATATTTTTGGATTTTTGATGATATTTGGCATTTGGAGCATGCTTGTTCCAAGCCCCTGGCTCAAAAGTCCTGACCAGCGGTTTTCCTTAAAACTCAATACTGCAAAACCGACCATTTGCGCGCAGCAACCGGCGACTGCCGCTCCTCCTGCAAGACCTGTAAGACCGAGAGCTGCGCAGATCGCTGCTGAACTTACTGGCAAAGTGAGCAAAACCCCTACAAGAAGAGAAATTATCATTCCCATCAAGAAAGGACGGAGTGTTGTTGCCCAGACAATTATGTTTCCAAAGGCGCTTGCTGCTTTTCCAATGTATTTTGCTGTAATGACTGTTAGCAATGATCCTGTTAAAAGCGTAACAAGCGGAGTAACAATAATATCAACTTTTGTTTTTTTGCTTACAAGGCAACCTGCTTCTGCTGAAAGAATTGCGATAAAAAGAACTGCAAGAGGTCCTCCAGCTCCACCAGTTACATTTGCCGCGCTTCCTGTTGCCGCAAGTGTAAAAAGAACAAGTGCAGGAACTTGCATTGCAAAACCGATTCCTATTGCCATAGCCGCTCCGACAACATGAGCGTCCGAAGCAAAAGCACCTGCATCAACTAAAAAAGTAAAAATTGGGTTTGAGCCAAGCCGCAAAAGCTGCTGACCAAGAGTTTTTACAATTGTTCCGATTAAGAGCGAAGCGAAAAGACCTTGCGCCATTCCACCCAAAGCATCAATAAGATACCGTTTGACGTACTTGTTCATAACGTCCTCCTGTAAACACCGCGTTAGCGGGAGAAAATATGGTAGTGTCATTGATATACTTGCTGATGCCGAAAAATAATGGTCATCCCAAACGTAACATCTGAATTTCCTGTCTAATTTAGCAAAAAATCAGTTAAAATTCAATTTATGCCGTGTTTTATCTTTGAGAGATTTAAATAAAATGATATAATAATTCTGTTATGTTTTTTCATGGTGGAACTAATTCAAGAAGACTGAATGATTATCTGGACTTTTCTGCTAACACAAGTCCTTTGGGAGTTCACAAGGCTGCTTCGAGGGCATTGCTTGCGCTTTCCTTAAATCCAGATATTATTGCGGCTTATCCGGATCCTAATTGTACGGAACTGAAAGAATCTCTTGCTAAATACTGGAATTTTGACGGGCCAATTCTGTGCGGCTCTGGCGCTGCTGATATTACTCAGCTTATTTCTATGGTTTTTGGAAAAAATGTTCAGGGAACGGCTTTTAACCTGATTGTTGAGCCTGCCTTTTCTGAATACGAAAATGCGCTTTTGATGGCATGCAGCGAAGAAAAAATTCTTCACCTTACCCTCGAAAAGAAAAACGACTTTGTTTTTACGGAAGATGATTTTCAGCATCTTGAAAAAATTCTTTCGGGCGGAGTTCCGCTTATGTTTATGGCAAGTCCTTCAAACCCGGCAGGCAACGTGATGCCTTTGGATATGATTGTAAGAATTGCCAGGCTCTGCGAAAAATCGGACACTGTTCTTGTTTTGGATTCCTGTTTCTGTCAGTTTAGCGAAACTGCCGAAAAAAATGTCCGCGCGCTTATAGACCGCGCTGATGAATTCCCGCATCTTATAATTCTCAATGCATTTACAAAATTTTATGGAATGGCAGGACTTCGTTTGGGATACGCGCTTTGCTTTAGTTCCAGCGTTTATAATCCTCTTGTTAATGCAATGCGTCCGTGGACAATCAGTACGGACGCCCAGGTAACAGGTTCTGCGGTAATGCAGGCAGAAATTGAAAGCAATAGTTGGCACCGTCAGATGCTCAAGCTTGTAACCGAAGAACGAAAATATTTATCGGATTATTTTGAATCAATCGGAGCAAAAGTTTTGCGTGGTGAAGGAAATTATATTCTCGTTCAACTTAATGAAACTTTACAGAAAACGGCGTTGGATTATGCTTCCGGCTCAGAGCATGCAAAGGATAAAAAAGGTCATAACGGTCCGAAAAAGCAGTCTTTGGTCAACGAAGAGGATTCTTCGCCAAATCCGTTTAAGGCGCCTTTGTGCCAGGCTCTGGCAATGTCAAAAATCGTAATCCGTGGTTGTTCGGATTTTTATGGAATGGATTTAAGCTGGTACAGAGTTTCGATAAAAGCCCACGAAGAAAATGTTCAGCTTGTAAAAGCTTTGAATAAGATTTTTAAAAAATAAGACTTTAGAATTTTGAGCAGAATTTTTTTAAGTTCTGCTTTTTTTATTCATTTTTTTTGCAAAAAAAAGGCTGCCTGTCTTGAAGGGCAGCCTCTTTTTTACCTTTTATTTGGCAAGTCTAATCGATTTTACAGTGTAGTCATTTTTGTGTTCGTTAATTGTAAATTCAAGTTTTTCGCCGACTTTTGAATCGAGAATTGCATTGCCAAACGGAGACATGTAAGAAATGATACCTGCATCCGGATCTGATTCCCACGGTCCCATGATAATGTATTTTTCGTCTTTTCCTGTAGCGTTGTTTGTTAGAACGACTTCTGTTCCAAAAGAAACCATCGAAGTTGTAGCAGTTGTTGGATCGAAGATAACTGCACGTGCAAGTTCGCCCTGAAGACGGTTCAAGTCGTTGTTGAGCTTGTGCTGCGCTTCTTTTGCGGCGATATATTCAGCGTTTTCTTTCAAGTCGCCTTTTTCCTTTGCATCCGCAACTTCCTTTGCAATTGCTGGAATGTCAACAGTTGTCATTTTTGCTTCGAGAGCCTTTTTCTCGTCGAGCTTTGCCTTTGTAACGAGCATTCCCTTTGGAGCGTTTGTCTTTTCCTCTTTTGCGCGGAATTTGTAATCTGGATACTTTGAAAGAATTTTGTTGCGCAAAGCCTGCTTGTAAATGCCTTCAAGGTTAACAATGTCATCAACAAGAGTGTAAAGGTGAGTCATTGTGTCCATGTCGCATGAAAGCATGTAGTTTGCATAAGCATTTTCGCCGTCAAAAATCAATTTTATTGCGTTTTTAATGATTTTTTTATTTTCTGTAGTATCAACGTGATTATCGATTTCACGGTAAGACTGATCGATAATGTTTACGATTGTAATCAATTGTTTCTGATAAGAAATTCCAGACTGTTTAAACCATTCGTCATCCTGACATTCTTCAAAGAAGAAGAGGACTGCATTGCGGTAGTCGCGGAAATTTTCAAATACTTTTACGGCAAGTTTCTGAACTTTTTCTGTATTTCCATTTTCAATAATTTCGTTGAGCATTTTTTTGTTCAGAACTGTCGGGAAAAGCTCAATGTACTGGTCAACCCAGTCAGACAAAAGTTTTATCTGGTTTAGAAAGTCAGCCTGGAAACTTGTATTTTTTGTGTCTTTGAGAAGAGTGTACATTTCGCGAGGATTGTCAATGTCGCGGTAGAGCTGTTCAAAAGTGTAGTTGAGCTGAACTGCCAAAGATGGCATTTCAGCACCTACTTTCTGAACTATAAGGTAAGAAGCTACAACCTGCTCGTTTGCCTGATGTGCGCCTTTTAAAAAACCCTTGAAATAGTTGTACATATCCATGAAGAATTCGCTGTCTTTATCAGCTTCTTCGTTTTTGAAAAATCTCATGAAGACATCTGCACGTGGAGCGAACTGTTTTTCAGCCTTGAATTCGTTGCTGAGTTTTTCTTCTGTAGAAATTTTAGCATCACGAACAATGTATTCGTTAATGTTGTTTGGATTTACACCAAAAATTGGATTTGTTTCGAGAGTTTTTTTTGCGGCCGTGTTCCAAGAAGTCCATTCTCCAGGAGTCAAAATAGAAGGAACTAGTTCCGATTTGATTCTTTTGAAGTCGCAGCTGTTTCCGAAAGACTTGATTATAATTTTGAGAGCCTGAGTTTTGTCGCGGTTGTCCTTGAAAAGTTTCTGTAAATCGTCCTTTGATTTTGTTGCCTTGAGAACCCAGATGTGGTCGCGTGCAAGAGGCTGGAGCGCGCTTACTGCCATTTTGAGAGACATCTGCTTAACTCCGTTCTTTCTTCCAAAGTTGATGAAAAGATTGTCATTTTCTACTTTTGTGATGATTCCAACGCCCCATGTTCTGTGGTAAATGAAATTTTTTACGCCAAAAGCAATGTGTTTTTCAAAATCATTGATTGCCTCAAATACGTTGCGGAAATTCTGAGTAAGGTTTGATGAAGCGATAAAGTCGTTGACGTTTGGATTTTTAGCGTATTTTCCCTGGAAGCAGGCTGCAATTTCGTTTCTTGCCCAAGAATCTTTTGGATCGATTCTGAGAATTATTTTGAGAATTTGAATTGCAATATCCCATTTTTTAGGATCTGAAGGCGCGTTGTCTTTGTAGTACGGATAAAGACCGTGAAGAAGAAGAGAGCTTTCTTCTGCGCTGATTGATTTTTCTACTTTGCGCTGTACGAGAAGGAAGAAGTCAATTTCGTCAGGAATCATAGAAACGAGTTTTGCCCAAGTTTCTTTTAATGCGGTTGGGTTGTTTGTATTAACAAAGCGGAGAAGTGCTTTTTTGCAATAAGCAACGGCATTTTTTACATCGCCTTCTGCTTCGTAATGTTCTGCGAGAATTTTTGCGATTTCAGCTTCTTCAACGTCAATTTTTACAATTTTTTCGTAAAGAGCCCAAGCTTTTGGATCATTTGCTGCACGGTAAATATCTGCAAGTGTGCGGAGGGCAAATTTGTTATTAGGATCAATGTCGAGAATTGTTTCGCAAAGATAGGTTACAACCGGTTCTTTGTAATTTTTCTGGAAAATGTCTACAAGAGTTACCAAATTCGAATTGTCAAGATCTCCATGTTTTAAACCGAGAATTCCCGAAATATAAAGCGCAATGATGCTGTCTTTTGTGTGAGAAAGCTGTTCATCACAGATTGCTTTTATTTCCGCAGTGCAATCCTCTGCTTCTGCTTTTTCGATAATTTCCGACAGCTCGATAAGGTTGTTCTTTGTGTAGTTGCCGATTGCTGCTCTTGTCCAGGTTGCCTCTTTGAGCATGTCCTGTACTTTTGTAACGATTTCTGCAGACATTTTATACTCCTGTAAAAAAAATTATTCCAAAACTTATTATTTTATATACAAGTCATAGACATTTCTGTCTAAAATCTTGATTTTTAGTAAAAGGTCGCTAACTTCGCTTCCAGTCTGGTTTTTCTGAATGTAGTGATCAACTAACCAGAAATACATGTAAATCAATTTTGGTTTTAACTGATTTACATTGTTAGCAGGATTTTTAATTTCGTTTTCCGTTTCATAAATATCCTGCTTTAATTTTAAAACCTCTACGCTCCGAAGCTCACGCTTTATATTAAAAACTCCATAAAGAACCGCATAAACTGGAATCCAATATTGAAGTTCTGAGCCGCTGTATCCGTGGTCGTCTTTTATTTTCTGAACAAGACATTTTATAAGTTCTGAATCTAGCATGCTTATATCGATTTTTCTTGCGTCGATAAAAAATGCTTCCCGAAAAAGAACTTTTGACTCGTTTTCCAACCCGCACAGGGCACAGCAGTCGGCCATTTCGGCAATTATCTGCGCCGAACCAGGAAGAAATTTATTTGCCTCCATAAGGTTTGAACGCGCAATGTCGTACTTTCCGAGTTTTTTGTTGCAGATTCCGATTTTTAAAAGCAAATCTGCCTTTTGAGCCGGAAGTCTTGTATTTTCCTGTGAAACAGAACTAAAACTGTCCAGTGCAAGAGAAAATACTCCTGTCTGCACCGAAAAAACTGTTCTTGCAAAAATTTCTTTTTTTTTGCCGAACGCTTCCTCGAAAGTTTTCCACTGAAATAGAATGCTTTCTCCACGTTCGTAAAAGTCGGATTTTGCCAGTTTTTTTATAAAATCAATCCAATAAGAACAGCACCAGACTGCAAAATCAATCTCTTTGTTGTCGAGGTTGAATTCCAAAATATCCGCAAGAAGTTTTTTTGCCTCTGCTGGCTCTCCTTGAGAAAGCATTTTGTAAGCCTGTTTTAATCCTTCTTCAGATTGAACACTCATAACGACTGTATTAAATTTATAGCAAAATGGGGGTGTTAGTCAATAAATTATAAAAAAAAGCAAAAATGGGGCATAATTTATACTTTACTTGAGTAAATAAGTCAATGGTTTTTTCTGTTAATTTTTTTTAATTTAGTTACACGTAAAAATAACAGAAAGTTTTTAATAAAGACAGCGAATTTTTGGTTTGGCTCTAAGTTTTGGACGGAAAAACAACATGCAGCTTGTTTTTTTTTGAGAAAATTAAGAATGAATTTAAAACCAATAGAGGAAATGACTAGATTAAGAAAAAATATGTTTGCTATTTTTTTATGGGGGGGGAGAAGAATTTTGCGAGAGAAGGGACTTGAACCCTTACGCCGAAGCACTAGATCCTAAGTCTAGCGTGTATGCCAATTTCACCACTCTCGCAGATTACGGCAAGGACAGAAGTCTCGATCCCGATTTTTTATTTCGTAAAACCGAAATATGAGCGACCGGGGGCTCGAACCCCGGACCCACAGATTAAGAGTCTGTTGCTCTACCAACTGAGCTAGTCGCCCGAAAATCTTATCAGTTTTTATACAATATGCGTCTGACACGGCTCGAACGTGCAACCTACGGATTCGAAGTCCGTTGCTCTATCCAGTTGAGCTACAAACGCGTTGTATTTAACCAGCGAGCTCCAACACATAAAAATGTATTTGAATGTGGGTGCCTAGTGGGGTTCGAACCCACGACAGCCAGATCCACAATCTGGAACTCTACCGCTGAGCTATAGGCACCGTGTAACTGATGTGAATAATTCTATCAAAAAACGAAGATTAGTGTCAAGATGAAAAATTGTGATTTCTGGATTTTTTAAAAATTTGAATAAAAAACTGTCAAAAACTGAGGAACTTGTTTTTTTTGCGGAAATTTTACGCCGGGGTGGAGTTGCGCGAAGCGTTCGCAGACTGAAAGTATGCGAATGAGCGTTTAGCGGAACAACGGAACACCGGAGGAGACAAAAAAAATTCGTCCAAAATAAAAAAACGGTTCTAATAAGAAAATAAATTAAAGGGTGGCTTTTGTTTTTCCGAAAATAAATTGAGGAAATTTATGGAGCAGGCTTTAAAAATGCAGCTTTTGGAAATTTTGAAAAAACAGTCTTCTTTGCTGGATGAAATTCTTGTTGTTCAGAAAAATGTTCACGAATGTGTTGTAAAGAGGGTTTGGCTCGAACTTGAAGAGGGGCTGGAAAAAATGCGCTGTTTAAGCGATGAATTTGCCGAACTTGACGGACGCCGGGAAAAAATTTCTTCGGAAGTTAGTTTTAATTCGGAGCTGGAAATTGCCGTGCTTGTCCGCGAAGTAAAGTCTAAGCTTTTGAAGTCGAAAATTGAAAACAAAATTTTAAATGAATATATTTTTAATACTAGGAAATTTTCATTTCCTAGTATTAAAAAATGCTATAATCGC
>ERZ808277.75-NODE-75-length-55749-cov-6.837272_pt1 | contig 55749 bp, 78 predicted proteins | sample MGYA00521240_ERZ808277 | MGnify/ENA primary metagenome ERZ808277 (study PRJEB31516, sample SAMN03275599) | gut metagenome | biome: mammalia-associated habitat; material: feces | host: Papio cynocephalus | place: Kenya | collected 2012-07-17 ... | reverse complement strand
TGGTGAGGGTGAAGATATAGTCTGTGCTCTAACGAAAGTTAGAGATACCTGCTACTAAACAATAAGGTAGATAAGGATGCATAGAATTAGCGACTCTATGTGAACGACAACCTCTAATACGATTAAAAAATCTTACGGTTCTTACATATGTTATATTAAAAAGTACGATAGATACGTTAAATTACTTGACTTTTCACAGTACATATGTTATATTATTTATCGAGGTGATAAAATGGATATAACATATGGCAGAGGATATGTATATTCGATACAATACCACATTGTTTGGTGTGTGAAATATCGACATAAGGTATTAACACCAGAAATTGAAAAAAGATTGCATAAAGTTTTGAATAAAATAGCAAAGGATAACAGTTTCCAAATCTTGGAGTTTGGCAGTGATTTAGATCACATACACTTACTTGTAAATTGTTCTCCACAACATTATATACCTGATATGCTAAAAGCTCTGAAAGGTGTTTCGGCGAGATTGTTAATGAAAGAATATGGAGAAGAATTAAAAGAAAAGTTATGGAATGGGCATCTTTGGAATCCAAGTTATTTTGTTGCAACCGTGTCAGAAAATACAGAAGAACAGATACGAAAGTATATTCAAAGCCAAAAAGTCAAGTAAGGTGATTTAATGGAAAAAGCACATAAATTTAGGATATATCCAAATCAAAAGCAAAAAGAAATTCTTAACAAGACGTTTGGATGCTGCAGGTTTGTGTACAATCATTATCTTGCGAAGAGAATTGCATTATACGAAACTTCAAAAACAACATTAACATATAATCAGTGTTGTAAAGACTTAACACAATTGAAAAGCGAACTAACTTGGCTTAAGGAAGTCGACAAGTTTTCGCTCCAAAACTCTTTAAAAGATTTAGATATGGCGTATCAAAAGTTTTTTAAAGAAAAGTCTGGTTTTCCTAAATTTAAGTCAAAGAAAACGCATCGTTATTCTTACAGAACAAGTTTTACGAATAATAATATTGAGTATTGCGCCAAACATATCAAATTGCCAAAACTCGGAAAAGTAAAAATAAGAGACAAACAGATACCTCAAGGCAGAATACTTAATGCTACGGTTTCACAAGAACCAAGCGGAAAGTATTATGTATCGTTATGTTGTACTGATGTTGAAATTGAGCCATTGGAGAAAACTGGTAGCGTAATAGGCTTGGATTTAGGAATTAAAGAGTTTTGTATTACAAGCAACGGAGATATGATAGAAAATCCCAAATATCTCAAAAAGTCTTTGGACAAGCTTGCTAAATTACAAAGAGAATTGTCTCGAAAACCAAAAGGTAGTTCAAATCGTAATAAAGCAAGAATAAAGGTTGCAAGACAATTTGAGAAAGTTTCTAACCAAAGAAGGGATTTCTTACAGAAATTATCTACAGAGTTAATTAGGCAAAATGACATTATTTGTATTGAAGACTTGCAGGTTAAGAATATGGTTAAAAATCATAGCCTTGCACAGGCAATATCGGACGTGTCATGGTTCGAGTTCGTCAGACAGCTTGAGTACAAAGCCGATTGGTATGGCAAAGAAATTGTCAAGGTAGATAAATTCTATGCAAGTTCTCAAACGTGTAATGTGTGTGGATATATCAACAAAGAGACTAAAAACCTTGCTGTTAGAGAATGGGATTGTCCCTGTTGTAATTCACATCACGATAGAGATATCAATGCTGCTGTGAATATTCTCAACGAAGGGCTGAAGAAAATAGCTTAATATAACATATATAAGAACCGTGGGAACCACGGGGATAGCTTGGTAAATATTTCTTCGATAGAAGAGAGTTCCCAAGAACCCTGCGACTTTAGTCGTGGGAGGTTCAGAAGGAGCTTGCTCGGCTGAAAAAGCTGAACATCCAAAAAGAGTATCAAAACAAACTAAAAACCGAAAAATACAAGTACCGCCGGAAGTTTGAGACATCAAAACTTCTGGCTATTTATTTATTCGCCGTTCTTAATGCAATCGTTATTTTTGCAATGGCGGCGATGTGGCATTTTAAAGATTTAACCTATCTCGGTGTGCTCATCACTGATATCGCCGCGCAAATCTTAATTTACGGCATTTACTGTCTCAAAGCTTACAAAGGCAAGCAGTCTGAGGAAACTTTGAAATTTGAGCGGGAGAAACTCACGGGGACGCTTTCAGACATTTTAAATGCCGGGGCTGAATGTGACTCCCCTGTTCCCGTTGTAATTGAAGATGCGGAAACTATTGAGAGCAAACACGAGGATGATACAAATGAATATCCGTCCGAAGAAGGTATGATGGCGGATGAAGATTAGGAGGAATACTATGCATAGTATTTACCAAAGAATGATTATAACCATTTTTGATTGGATTCAAGAACATAAATATGAGCTTCTTGCTTATGCCATATTAATGAAGATTTTTGGATTTGGCGGAGAGGAGGGCTAAAAATGCTCAATGGTATTCAGAACTTTTTACAGTTCATCAACGATAACTGGACAACCATTATCGTTATCATTTCGCTGATTATCGCAATCGGCAAAAAAGCGTATGACTATTTTTCAAAGTCAGACGAAGAAAAAATTGAAATTGCAAAGAAACAGATTCAGGAAATTTGCTTGAAACTTATTACAGACGCGGAAGTTGACTATGAATCTTGGAACAAGGCAGGTTCAATCAAGAGGGCGCAGGTTATTCAGAAGATTTTTGCCGACTACCCCATTCTTGCAAAGGTTGCCGACCAAGAAAAACTTATCGAGTGGATTGACGAAACAATTAATACTTCGCTCAAGGAGCTTCGCAAGATTGTGGCGGATAACCAAAAGAACAATCCTACTCAGGGGACGGTTGACCCTGCAATCAGCAAAGTGGGAATTACGCTTTTTTCAACTGAGGACGAGAAAGCAGATAAAGCGACAGAATGAAAAGAGGAAAGGAAAAGAAGGATAAAGATGAGTGAAAACAAATATACGAAAGAAGATTTAAAAATCATGCAGGCGTGGCCACTTGAGCGAAAAATTCAAGTAACACAAACACGAATACTTGAATGGTATACAAAATTTGATGGTAAGGTTTACGTTTCGTTTAGTGGCGGGAAAGATAGTACAGTGCTGCTCGATTTAGCGAGAAGAGCCTGTCCTGATATAGAGGCAGTATTCGTCGATACTGGATTGGAGTTCCCCGAGATACGAGAATTTGTCAAGACCAAAGATAATGTTACTTGGCTAAAACCTGAAATGAATTTTAGAAAAGTTATAGAAACATATGGATACCCTGTTGGAAGCAAGAGAACTGCCTCAAATATAGAATATGGCAAAAAAGCTATGGCATGTGGAAACACGGAGATGTATGAAAAATACATCAATGGTAAGCGTATCGGAAAAAAGATGGAGAGGTTTACCATTTTGGTGCTGTAGCAAAAAGATTTATTCCGTTGGTTAACTCCGATGTCAAGATATCATCTAAATGTTGTAAGGCGATGAAGAAAGATACAATTAACAACTATGCAAACACAGTTGGCAAAAAGGGTATCGTAGGCATAATGGCCGAAGAAAGCAAACAACGAGAATTGGCATGGCTCAGAACTGGATGTAATGCGTTCGATAGTAAAAAGCCTATCTCAAAACCGCTATCTTTTTGGACGGAGCAAGATGTCTTGAAATATCTAAAAGAATTTCATATTTCTTACTGTTCTGTCTACGGCGAAATCGTTGAAGATAAAAACGGTAAATTACATACAACAGGACGAGATAGGACAGGCTGTGTTTTCTGCGGCTTTGGCGCACATCTTGAAAAGGAACCTAACCGTTTTCAAATGCTAAAACAAACTCATCCAAAGCTGTGGAATTACTGTATGAAACCTTGGGATGAAGGTGGGCTTGGCATGAAAGAAGTTTTAGACTACATAAATGTAAAGACAGAATAACAACAAGTGTTAAGACTTGCACTTTTTCCTATGAAAAATGTGCGAAAAAATACACTTTTTCCTATGAAAAACGTGCAACTAATCACATAAAATGGTAATTTTATTTCTACAAAATACATAAGGAGGTGGTCGATTGATAAAGATTAGAGTTACAAATAAATATTTTAACGGCGAGAATGAGTCTAAACAGATAATTATTACTCAGACTTACAGCGGCGTTCCAGTAAAGCTTGAATTTCAACTCCCCGACAGCAACACATTTGTTGTTGATAACTTGATGCCGGACGAGTCGGGAAGTATCACCTACCCCCTTCCCGCCGAAATTATGTATCAGGATGGGCGTGTTTCGGCACAGGCAACAATCAAGCTTCCATCGGGAGCAATCGAGAAAAGTAGTATTGTTTCGTTCCCTGTCGGGCATTCGATTAACGCAACAGACAGCTTAACTCTGTTTTTGCATAATAAGAGACTTTACCCCAAAGGCGGCAACGGGATTGTTGTTGTCGGGGATAATAAGGATTACAAGGTTAAATTTACAGGGGTCGAAGACCTCGGCGAAACATTTGCAATTTTTAACCGTGACGGAAAATCGAGTTCACCCATTATGCTTTCAGAGAGCGGCGAGGTCGGTATTCCTCTTTGGGTTTTAAAGAGTGGAAACTTTGAGGTCGGACTTTATGCTGAAGGGTTTGCGAGTACGCCGATTAGCATTACGGTTGACCGTTCTATTGTTGACCAAGAAGGTGCTATAACCGAAGACCCCGACCTGACGATTATCGAACAACTTCTTGAAAAGGTTAACGATATCAAGTATATCAAAACTTGCAAAATCGTCGACGGAAAATTAATGATTTATCTCAATGACGGTTCAGAAATTGATGCAGGTTTTGTTGGTAGCGGAGAATCAACGATTGTGCAAGCAAACCAAGAACAGAATGACAGTTCTCAGCCCGACTATATTAAAAACCGTACCCATTACAAGGAAACCAATGTCGAGGGGAATGTTATCTATCACAAACTCGACAATAACTATCTTAATCTTGACAATGAGATTAAACAGAACTCGGACAATCCTGTAACTGCAAAGGCGGTATACAAAGCAGTTGATGCAGCAGAACCCGAAGCACTCACAAATCTTGAAATTGAAGAATTACTTAAAAACTTTGTATAAAGGAGAAGATACATATGGCAAATAAATTTGTTGATCAGAACGGCTTACTCTATTTCTGGCAGAAACTTTTGGCTAAGTTCCAGAAAAAGGAAGAAGGCAAAGGTCTTTCAACCAATGACTATACAAACGATGACAAGAATAAACTTACAGGAATTGAAGAAGGAGCAAACAAAACTACCATTGTTGATAACCTTACAAGCGAATCTGCCGATTCCGCTCTCTCGGCAAAACAAGGTAAGCTTTTAAACGATTCTATCGCAAAAATCACCACCGATATAGGAGAGCTTGGCGGTGGTGACATGATGAAAGCTTTGTACGATAAAGATGATGATGGCAAAGTTGATACTGCTAATGACGCTGAAAAACTTGGCGGTAAACTCCCTTCTGCATATGCCGAAGCATGGCATATTCATGACAATGCTACGGCCGAAAAAGACGGTTTTATTTCAAAAGAAGATAAAGCCAAACTCAACGGTATTGAAGAGGGAGCTAACAAATATACCCTTCCTAATGCTACTGATACCGTACTTGGCGGTATCAAAGTCGGCGAAAATCTTTCAATCACCGAGGACGGCGTACTTTCCGCAGACGCACAACACATTGATGTTGACGACGCACTTAATGCAGAAAGCGTAAATCCCGTTCAGAATAAGATTGTTAAAGCAGCTCTTGATGAGAAAGTTGCAAAGGAAGACGGGAAAGGTCTTTCAGCTAATGACTACACGGACGCAGAAAAGACAAAACTTGAAGGCATTGAAGAGAAAGCAAACAATTATGTTCACCCCGAATCTCATGCCGCTACAATGATTATTGAGGACGAAACTCACAGATTCGTTACTGATACCGAAAAAGCAGCTTGGAACAACAAAGTTGATAAAGAGGAAGGTAAGGGTCTTTCAACCAATGATTATACAACCGCCGAAAAAGAAAAGCTTGCTGGCATTGCAGAAAACGCAAACAACTATGTCCACCCGGAATCACACGCAGCAACAATGATTACTGAAGACGCGACCCACAGATTTGCAACGGATGATGAAAAAACTGCATGGAACGGCAAGATTGACAGTTCTACAAAAGGACAAGCCAACGGCGTAGCCTCTCTCGATGAAAATGGTCTTATCCCGTCAGGACAACTCCCCTCTTATGTAGATGATGTTGTAGAAGGTTATGCTGACGTGGCTACAAACACTACGACAGACGAAAGCGGATATACTACAACCACAACCACTATTAATGGGTTCTACTCCGATGCAGAACATAAGAATGCAGTAACCGGAGAGGCGGGCAAAATTTATATCGATGTTAATACTAATATTTCTTATCGTTGGGGAGGCACAGTGTTTGTGACAATTACGTCTACTGATTGCACTGCTGTTACAAACGCAGAAATTGACGCTATTGTTGCCACAACCGTTTAATCACGGAGGTGGCTAACATGGCGAATAAATTTATTGACCAAAACGGCTTGAGGTATTTTTTCTCTAAACTTAAAAGAATGTTTGAGAAAAAGGCCGACAAGGACAGCCTCAAGCCTGTCGCCACCTCTGGCAAATACAGTGACCTTGAGGGCAAACCCACCTCTTTGCCTGCTAATGGCGGCAATGCGGATACTGTTGACAATAAACACGCTTCTGATTTTGCAACAGCAAGCCATACCCACTCTGATTATCTTCAAAAATCAGGCGGCACTATGACAGGAGACTTGGTTCTTAATGGTGATCCGACCTCCGATAATATGGCGGCAAACAAGAAATATGTCGATGATTCGGCTCATGTTATCAGTAAGCAGGGAAATACAAACACGGAAACGTGGTACTTCCCTCTTGGCAGCATGGCTATAGATAATTCAGGCAACTTTGGTAATTTCACTTTTACAGGACGTTTAGGTGGCTGGATAAAGGACAATTCGGCAACTTACTCCATTATGCTCATGAACCGTGGAAGTTATGACGGAAACACTATTACTTCGACTGTTTCGGCGTCAGGAATAGTTGATTCGGCATTGTCTCTGTGTGATATTGTCGTGTCGAAAAACAGCGACCTGTCGCATACAGTCTATCTAAAATGCAACGGCTATTTTCTGTATAATTTTAACTGGACTGCTTTTCAACATTCGATAACATATAACGGAACGTATACGACCACCGAACCGAGCAATATTATTTGGAAACTTTCGACAGCGCCAAAAACAACGCTTACAGCTTCCGGTGCTTTTTCTGCGACAGGTGGAATCAACGCAAGTAAAATCGCGGGGAAAACGGTTGTATTTAGTGATTCTGCCCCCGCCGCAGGAACAAGTGATAATATAATCACGTTTGTAAAGAGAAGTGGGTGATTGAATGGCGGTAACTTACACAAGTGAGCCTAAATATGTAATAATGTCACGGCTTTCTGGCGGCTCAGGCAATGTGTTTAACGGAAGTCAATATAAATCAGATTCATTTAAATGTGACAAAATTACTCCGGGATATGTTGGGCTTTATTTGGACAGCAACGAACGCAAGAATTTATCAAGTGCTTGCAAAATTACAAAACTAAGAATAACGGCGCAATGTAGAGCTTATGAGAATGCCTTTTGGAGCGTTCCCCATGTTGTTTTTAGAGTTCAAGGCTTTGTTCAACATGAAGGTGGAACTAAAAATTATTTTGGCGGTTATAATGATTTTGCTGATAAATATTGTGATAGTTCAAGCTGGAGTCATAGTGACATAAGTGTTGATGGTTCAGCGCCTTGCAGTGGTTCGGGGATGCTATTGTGTTTTAACTTGCAGTTTGAAGGATATGGGCTTGGTAGCCATGAACGAAACGCATATATCAAGAATATCAAAATTGGTTATACACGCACTCGTGCTTGTTACATAACATTCAAAGGCGATGGTGTAACTGAAACAAAGACCATGTATGATTATGGCACTGTTCCTGCATACGGTTCAACGCCGTCAAGAAGCGGTTATACATTCAAGGGTTGGAGTGATGGTACAACGACCTACAGTGGTACACTTCCGACAGCATATGAACAAGATGTTACATACACGGCTGTTTGGGAAAAGAACAAATACACCCTTACCGTCAATGCAGGAACGGGCGGAACAGTTACAGGCGGAGGAACGTACGAACACGGAACAAGTGTAACTATTAAGGCAACGCCTAACAATGGCTACAAGTTTGTTAAGTGGTCGGACGGAAATACAAATGCAACACGAACTATAACGGTAACCGGCAGCGCCATTTATACGGCAGAATTTGCAACGAAAGTTACTTACACTATTACTTATAATGTAAATGCTCCGGAAAATTCCTCCGCTTCAGGCTCCGTGGTTTCGCAAACTTGCGAAGAGGGAAGTTCAGCGGTAATAAAGGAAAATGCATTTAAAGTATCCCGAACCGTTATGTTTATTCCAAACCGGTATGAAAATGAAGATATTATGTTATGGGAATCCAGAAATTCTTATGTAACTTTTATTGGGTGGTACACCGACCCCGCTGGTGGAACACAAGTTTCCGGGAATTATACGCCAACGGGCAATGTAACATTATATGCACATTGGAGTGATTTTCCGGCCATCACACCGGTTGTTTTTACAAAGGAAGGGTTTACCCATGACGGCTGGTGGACGGCCGCAAGCGGCGGCGCAAAAATTATGGACGCAACTGAGCAATATGTGCCAACGGGCAAATATCTCGAGGTTTATGCCCATTGGAAGCTCAATGAAATAACAGACATATACATAGGCTCATCGATACTCGATGTCTATATGGGTTCCTCGAAGCTCGATGTATATCAAGGTACAACCAAAATATACGGTTAAAATTTGAAAATAAAAGGAGAGTTTTATTCTCGTTTGCGGGTAATACATCTCCTTTTTATGTTAATTTGAGAAAGAAAAGACGAGAGAAAATATGAAAACAGGAGGACATATATATGGCTACATATTTAACTTATCCGTTTAAAACCATGACTATTACACAGTCATACACGGGCACCGTCTCTCACTTACCCCACACCACCGGTTATCCGAAGGACTACCCTATTGATGAGGCGGGCAAAGACACAGGCAGAGACCCATTTTACGCGACTTGCAAGCTCAAGGTCGTTAAGATTTATGGTGTCGGCAATCGCGGCACAAATACTATTTGGCTTCAGTCAACCGAAAAAGTTACTTTTGCAAACGGCAAAACAGATTACGTCACGATGATGCTTATTCATCCCAACGATGATGACCTTCGCAGACTTTATATCGGCCAGAAATTTAATCCCGGCGACAAAGTTTGCTACGAAGGCACAGACGGCGCAACGGGCAATCACATTCATCTTGCGGTCGGCATGGGAACTATGACCGACGGTGGTTGGAACCAGAACTCAAAAGGTAAATGGGTTCTTTCGACCTCGCACGGCACGATTAAGCCCGAAGAAGCGTTTTTCATTGACCCAAAATTTACAAAGATTGTTCAAACTAAGGGAATTAAATTTAAAAATGTTCCGGCTAATAAACCCGCTATAAAATATACAGCCGGTGATTACAAGGTTGTTAAGGTCGGCGGTGCAGGAGTCCTCAGGGTTAGAAAAGGCCCCGCAAAAACCTATAATAAAGTTAAATTCAGCGAAATGACTAAATCAGCCCAAGAAAAAATTATAAAGCTCGCCGGTAAGAAAGTTAATGGCTATATTAAAGGACTTACTTTTACGGCACTTCGAGTCAAGAAAAATTGGGGAAAAACACCGAGTGGATGGGTGAATCTCGATTATTGTAAAAAGATTTAAGGAAGGTTGGTCAAATGGACACACAATCAGTATGGAAATTGTTGTCCGGTATATCAGTTGGTCAAATAGTGGCTTGGATTGCTGTCCTTGCCACTATTATTACTTTCCTTTGTACTGGCACAATAAAGTTATACAAAATATTTACCAAATACAAAGAGACAAAGGATAGAGATGAAACACAACAGGCACTTATAGAGGGGCATGACGAGACGCTTCGGGAAATCCAGAGTGCTTTAGAAAGTATTCAGGAGTCTCTCGAAGAGCAAAAAGAGGTAAACCTCAAGCAAGTACGCTATACGATAGTACACACATGTGAAGAAGCACTTGACCGAGACGAAATCTCGATTAATAAACTTCGCTCGTTAGAAGAAATGTATGAGGAATATATTGACATATTCCACGGCAACGGATATGTGAAAACCTTAATGACAAGAGTCCGAAAAGGGGTTAATATTATCGGCAAGATTGATGAGTGAATGAAATTCTCGTTTTATCGTTATTTCCCATCAATATATAGTATATAAATTTTTATCTGCAACTATATATAGTGGTAGTTGACCGGTGTGGGAGTTTGTCTTGCGCCGGTCTTATACTTTCATTTGTTTGGAGGAAAACATGGACACTTTAGTAATTGTCGAAGGACAAAAAATTAAACTTGCCGCCAATCAAAGTCATCGCGTGGCTGGTTCAAAGAATTTTGTTAAATTTAAATTTGAATTTTCTGATGAATGGAAAAATCTTGTTGTGTGCGCGTTATTTGAGCAGGGCAACAAGGTGATTTCCGAGACACTTGTTGATGGATGCGTGTACCTGCCCTCCGAACTTTCCGCAGGAAGATGTTATATGGGCTTGCTTGGAATTGGCGGCACTATCAACGCGACAACAAACAAACTTCCTCTTTTAATTGAGGAAGATGTTTCAATAAACGAACAAGGAGGTGCTTAATGGATATTTTAGTAATTGTTGACGGGCAACGATTAAAACTCGCAGCCAATCAAAGCCATCATATCGAGGGTTCTAATCAGTTTGTTAAATTTCGCTTCGACCTTTCTGATGAATGGAAGGGACTTGCGACGCACGTCCAATTTATTCAGAACGGGGAAGCTTACGGCCAAATTCTGGATGGCGAATGGAACAACAAATATGCGTTTTTGCCTAACGGAATAGCCGAGGGTGAATGCAAAATGGTTCTATGGGGCGGTAATGGCGATGTCCGAGCTACAACCAATTATATTACACTTATAATCGGTAAAGATATCTCCACCGCGAACACATTAAGCGAAAATATAAATAGAACTGATTATGAACAAGCCTTGGCTAATTTAAAAAGCTACGTTGCCAACGGCGGGACTACAGAAGAAGCATTAAACGAAGCCTTTTCGCGGGCTGTGACTGAAATCGCCACCCCAGATAATATTAAAGAACAGATAGCCGCAGGTATTACGACAGCGGCGAATGAAATACAGAGCGCTAAAGAAACAATCGAAAACGCTAAAACAGAAATTGCCAATTCCACCGCAGAGGCTAAAGCAAGTGAAGATGAAACAAAGAAAGTTCTCGCCGCCGCAGAGAACATAAAGTCTGATGCCGAAGAAGCTTTGGTGAATGCAAACGAAGCACTTGACAAGGCGGACACTGCGCTGGCAACAGCTAAAGATGCTATAAAGGCAAGAGACGAAATTATCGGAAAAACAGGTTCATCGGAAGACCCGGAAGCTAACAGCGCATTAGATGAAATCCGAAAAGCAAGAAACATTATCGTTGGAGAGGATGGCAAAAGCGGCGCACTCGCAAATGTTATCCAACTTGAGACGCAAGCAGGAGCCTCTAAAGTTGCTGCTGAGGCAGTGCAGGAAGCAGTCGCGGCTGATAAAGCATCCGTTGAGTCAGATAAGGCCGCTGTTGAAGCAGCTAAAAACAGTGTAGACAGCTCAAAAGCCTCTATTGATGAAACCAAGCAAGAGATATTTGGCGAGGGAGATACTGCATCCCCTTCTGTTGGTAGTGCTTTGAGGGAAATCAGAGATACCAGAGCCGAGGTTACTGAATTTAATAAGACGGGAGGTTCTCTTGAGCAAGCAAAAGCTGCCGCGCAGACAGCAATAGACAAGGCTAATGCGGCTACTATTTCAGAAAATAATGCAAAAGAATCCGAAACCAAGGCCGCCGCATCTGCAACGAAAGCTGGAGATTCCGAGGCTGCCGCGAAAGCGATTGAAGCAAAAATCGACCATGCTAATGAGTCAGCAGAAAAGATTGAGGCTTTTCGCGCGGAAATGGCAACGGCTCATGATGAGGCTATCGCCGCGAGAGATAATATTTTACAAGACGGAGAAGACGGAAAAAGTGTATATGACAAAGTGATTGAAGCGGACACGAAAGTGGGCTATGCCAAAAATCAGATTATTGGTTCAAGCGAAACGGCTTCTTCTGATAATCCGGATGACAATTCTGCATTAAAAAAAGCGCTTGATGCAGCGGCAGCAGCGGCAGAATCCGCAAAGTCCGCCAACCAAGGTATCACAGTGGTGGATAATCTCAACACGGATACAGAGCCGACCACAACGGCTTTGTCTGCCAATCAGGGTAAGGTATTAAACGAAACCAAGCTCGATAAATCCGGTGGGGTTATGACCGGAGCGTTGACGTTGAGTGGGCCGCCGGAAGAAGATTCCCATGCAGCCACCAAAAAATATGTTGATGACCATACCCCACCCGTTGTTACGGCCGAAAAAGACGGACTAATGCTTGCAACCGATAAAACAAAGCTGGATGGTATTGATGATGGTGCGAACAACTACACACATCCTGAAAACCATCCGGCCTCTGTGATTACTGAGGATGAAGCTCATAGGTTTGTTTCCGATGTTGAAAAGACAACTTGGAATAACAAGGTCGATAAGGCTAACGGCAAAGGGCTTTCAACCAACGATTACACCACAGCCGAGAAAAACTCTCTTGCGGACATTTTGACGCGGCTTTCCGGGCTTAAATTTGTGATAAGCAACACCGAACCGACAGCCGCAGACGAAAACACGCTGACTATTGTTATTTCGGGATGAGGTGAGTAAATGGCAACAGTTACATATACCGCTATCGGAAGCAGAGAGCAATACGGAGAGTTATTGAGCCTGAGAAGAAATGTTGACAGAAGAGTTTCTGCTGACACTGTTCAACAGAACACAGCAAATCTCCTACCCAAATACGCGAGACTTACAAATGTTTCCATTGAATTGCGTTGGGGCTGCGAGGGAACCATTGACGGCGACAGTAACCTCTATATCAACGGAGTAAAAATCGGAGATACATGTGTTGGACATAACAACAATCCGACAAATACCCGCTCTGGGCTTCAGGGCTATTTTTCTTCCGAACAGCAGTATCCCGGAAGACCGAGCGGAGAAATACAGGTTACACTTAAAGGCAGTTCGAGAATTTGGTACATTTTTCACCTGAAAGTTCACTATACATATGAAGCCCCAAAATTTGTTGTTTCTCTTTCCAAAAGCGGCGAGGGAACCGTCAGCGGCGCTGGAACATACGATGTCGGTACAAATGCAACTATCACGGCAACGCCCGCAAAAGGCTATAAGTTTCTGAAGTGGTCAGACGGAGTTACCAATGCAACAAGAGCTGTTACAGTAGCAAATGGCAGCCAAACTGAATATTTAACGTCTTTAAGTTACAAGGCGGTTTTTGAAAAAGACTATGTTCTTGTATCCTATGACGGCAATGGAGCAACGAGCGGCGAATATGGACATGCTTTTATGCAGAAAGATATAAGCGATGCGCTGGAAACCAACTGGTTCGAGAAAAAGTATGCTGTTCAGCTTCATCATAATGATGGCAAAGATACAGTCGAAACTCTTTATTCGTCTGCGGATTTTCTCGGTTGGTACACAGCGGCAGAAGGTGGAACTAAAGTGGGAGATAGTGGTGACAGCTATACTCCTACCAATGATATTAACCTTTATGCCCACTGGTCAGCAATGAAAGCAGTCACACTGGAGACTATAACCCGAAAAGGATATACTTTTCTTGGTTGGTATACGGATCCGGAAGGCGGAGCAAAAGTAGCAGATGGCGGTGCGAGCTATACGCCGACAGAAATGACTGTGTCACTATACGCACAGTGGAGAAGCAATGCAATAAACCAGTTTCGCATTGGAAGTAAATCTCCGGGGTTTTATTTGGGGCAAACACCTGTTTTTAAGATATTTAAGGGTGCCACAGAAATATATTATAATCCTTTCGTGAAAGACACCCTTGTCTCACTGCCCTATGGTTCTAAAATTAAATTTGGCAGTTATCCAACTACTGAAGAAAAGCTTGTTTGGTTTATTGTGGATAAGGGGCATACAGGATATCCTCTCGGTTCTGTTACGCTTATGACTAAACAATCCGTGGCAAATCTTTGTTTCGATAACGACGAGCCAAATAATGATAATGTTAAAGCGCAACGAGGTGGAAATCCGAGATATTCACTATCTAACATTTCACAATGGCTCAATGCGCAAGAACTACAAGGGTGGTTTGTCAAACAACATGAGGCAGATGCAGAGCCTAACTATGCAAGCCAAGCCGGATTTTTAAGTTGTTTCGACGCACAAGAAATAAATGCCATATTAAATACTACTATTAACATCCCGGTGCCCAACTTTGAAACAGGTAAATTTTTAACATATGATGTTATGGAGACAAAGGTTTTTCTCCCATCATCCACCGAAGTAGGAGATCCGTCATATGGCGATAGATTTAATGGGGAAACAATGAGTGATATATTTAGGCATCTATCCTATGATGACACACCAAGTGATTATTTCTGGACAAGAACAGCACGCGGACAGTCAAATGAGCTTTTCTTATTTAGTCAGAAGTCAAACGGCGTGCGATCCGCAAGTATGTCTTGTAATGTACAGCCAATAATCAATTTATCTGGATTTTTAGATGTTTCCGAGAGCCCTGATTCCGATGGATGTTACACTGTTATATTTTGATAAAAGCATTATTTTATTTTAGAATATGAAGAAAGGAGAAAATATGGACGGCAAGATTATTTATGGTTTGAAGGGCGTTGTCAGAGCGCTTGGTGAGGGATTTTGTTTTTATGTTCTGTTGCCGATTTGGTATATGTTAATTAAAATCTGAGAGGGAGATAGAACGGAAGGCTAAATCTAAACAAAAAATAAGAAAACCCCGGAGACAAAATCTCCGGGGTTTTCTTTTTAGGCAACAAATTGTGCAGGTTTATCGCCTGTTTCAAATAAGCTTGGCTTACTCAAAATCTTACGCTCTAAATTTCAATCCACGTGGCTGCGATTGAACAGCCACGACGCACAAAACATCATACACTGTTTTGATAAAAAAATTCAAGTATCGAAACATTGCACACTGTTCTTACATTGAATCTTACTTGTTTGCTAACAAGATTTTCGTTATTTTAATCCACACAGCCACCGAAGCGGCCGGACACGAACGGTTATTTCAAAAAGAAATGTATGTTTCGTTTTGAAATATAGAAAGAAGGTGCTCTTTCGTGTTAAGGTTTCCGTCCCCCTTAACACAACCCAATCTTAACACACTATGCTGCAAAAATCAATAGAAAATGCAAAAATAATTTCATTTATTTTACGTTTGGCTCTCCTCTTGCTTTTCGCTTTCTCTTTTTTTCTTGATTTGTTCGGAACGCCTGTGCTCCTTTTCCCGCCCGCGAAGCTTATTGTATTCCTTGCGGCACTCCTCGCTGCAAGTTTTTTGATTTTTTTTTCCAAAAAATTGTTTGCCGCATATAACACAGGTTACTTCCGACAAATTCGGGATTCGCTTTCCATCCATTCTGCCGGGCGAATTGCGTTCATATTCTCTTGCCCGCATTTTGATATATTCTTTACGGCATTTTTCGCTGCAGACTTTTTGATTTTTGTATCCGGAAAATTTCTTTCCGCAAATGGCGCAGGTTAATTCAGACAAGTCGATGGCACGTTCCGCGTAGCGTTTAGAGTTAATCAGCTCTTTGTTTTTTTCATAAAGTTCCAAAGATTGTTTCCGGTCAAACTCCGCATGCTGCTCAGGCGCACATTTTGGACAATATTTTTGCAAACCGCCATTAACGATATAGGGCTTACCGCAAGCTTTGCAATAATCAGTGCTGCCAAGGGGTCGGTTTGTACCTCTTTGTTTATGCAAACGCTCACGCTCTCTTTTTCGTTCCGCTCGGCAGCTGGGACAATACCATGCTCGGGGGCCTCCCGAAAAAGTAATGCCGCACGCACGGCAAACACGATTGTTGTAAATAGACATAATTTAATCCTCCTCCGGTTGTTTTTCAACTTCTTCCGCCTGCGCAAGGATGGCTTGTTGCGTAAACGGCGTTGGCGTTCGTTCGCCGATTAGCCAAGATTCAAATGTCCGCTGTGGAACAGTAAGCTACCCATCCCCTAAGGGGAATGGGCTTCCTGCTCAATGACACCAACGTGTCAAGTATCAACAGGCTATCCCCGTAGTTCCTACGGTTAATATTTTTAAACCCTCATTGAGGATGTTAATTGCTGCATTTTCATCTCTATTCAGAGTTTGTCCGCATTCGCAAGTCCAAACCCTATCCGGAAGTGCCAGTTCATGATTTATGTTTCCACAGAAACGACACATTTTACTTGAAGGAAACCACTTATCTATTTTGACAAGTTTCTTTCCTCTATCGGCAAGTTTGTATGCAAGGATTGTTCTGAATATTCCAAACCCGTTATCATTCGTAGATTTTCCAAACTTGAGAGACTGTGTCATATTCTGCATTTGCAAGAGCAAGACTGTCAACCTCTTTGAGCCATTCAAACTCTTTCTTGTATTGAGCAGGTGTATTATTCAGTTTTTCTTTGGTTTCTTTGTAGTATTCAATCTTATCTGAAAGCATTTTGTTATAGATAAAGCGTACACAACCAAAGGTTTTAGCTAACAATATTTCCTGTTCTTTGTTTGGATAGAGCCTGTATTTATAAGCCTTATTTGCCATTGTTTCACCGCCTTTCTGTATATTTAGTTTGCTTTTATGTACCTATTGTACATCATCTGTCAGTAAATGTCAATACCAAAGGTACAGTTTTCTAAACTTTTTGTTGACATTTATTTGACTTTGGTTTATTATTATGATGAGGTGACTATATGTTTAGCTACAAACCGCTGTTGCATACTTTGATAGAAAAAAATATGACAAAATCACAATTAGGTCAAATGCTTGGTTGTAGTAAATCAACCCTTGCTAAAATATCAAAAGATGAATATGTATCTATGGAAATTTTAGACAAAATATGTACTTTACTCAACTGTAAAATAGAAGATGTCATAAAGCATCAACCTTGATTTTGAATGTAATTTTTCAATGTTTCTTGACTTACATTTCCTACAGAACATACAAAATATCCGTCAGTCCAAAACGTGTTGTTATTCCACAAATATTTTGAAAGATATTTGCTGTATCTTTTCCAAATATGATATGTTGTATATGATTTCATGAAACAAACAATTTCGCTAATACTAATTGTAGGCTCTGTTTCAATAAAATAGTGGATATGATCTAAATCTGTTTCCATTTCTCTAATCGTTACATTATGTTTACTGCAAATTTCATACGATAATTGTTTTATATCATCAGAAATTTCCCTTGTAAGTAATTTCTTTCGATGTTTGCAAACAAAAATCAGATGATATTGCAATAAATATTTGTGACGATTTTTACTATACCAATTTATAACTTACACCTCTATGCCCATTCAGCCTACCATCTAAAGCTAATGGGATTTCTGGGCAGTTTATTTAAACCCTAAGTGCCAATAGCAATGGGCAATTAGCAGCCAAGACCGAAAGGTAAGGTTCAACGACTATTCCTCTTGAGGGAAGTAGGTGCGAGCGCACCGAAGTGGTTAGCCCCTAACACATAATGGTGAGGGTGAAGATATAGTCTGTGCTCTAACGAAAGTTAGAGATACCTGCTACATAAGAGCCGTGGGAACCACGGGGATAGCTTGGTAAATATCCTTTCAATGGAAAGGAGTTCCCAAGAACCCTGCGACTTTAGTCGTGGGAGGTTCAGAATTCATTTTCCCATGCGCTTTTTGAGGAGGTGAGCATATCGTTTATCCTTTCTTTAGGTTATCTAATATCAGAACTGCCCGCCGTCTGAAGCCAGTGGGATTGCCAGCTCGTTTATTTTTCAATTGGGACATTCATATTGTAGCATACAATGCATGGAAAGTCAATAGTCTTACACGGTCTGCAACTTCAAAGTTTACAAAATTACCTATACTGCCATATTACCGTATGCCGCCGCTTGTATGCGTTTATAGACATTTTTAAGCGATATGACGAATATATTTGCTATCAAAGAGTTATCAAGAGGGTCACCCTCGCTAACAACATTGACGCTGGTTCTCTTTTCTTTGTTTTTGCCTAATTCAATACTACGAACCACATCATTAAGTGTATAATTCTTATTCCCACTACAAGAGATAATACTTTCGACATCAGATAAAAGTTTAATTTCTATATGGTCTTCGTAAATTAGAATATGGTCAATGATTAAAGCAATATCTTTTTTGTCAAGGGCGGGTTTTTTGAGAATAGCATTAAATACCTCCGAAACAGTTTGAACCTTTTGCTTGGCTTCTGTCATCACAGTCTGCCTATTAAGCATTAACTTCAGTTGTTCCTCAGTTCCAGAAATCTTATGAAGCATTTCCTTATCAATTTCATCATACGCCTGAGATATCACGTCTTCATTATCTGGATTTGCCATTATGTCTCGTATTTTCTGTCTTTTATATACTTTAATCTCTTCGTTGTATTTTTCAAGGCGTTGTTTTAATTTGAGAATTATATTCTGGTCGTCATCTGCATCACTTTTTTTTGTTGCTATTTCTTTTTCTAATCTGCCAAACATATCTTGAGAACCGGCAACAATTACTTGTATATATTTTTTAACAATTTCGTCCAATGTAGACGATTTGATAAAATGGGACGTGCAACACTTTTTACCATATTTATGATACATACCGCAGTGATACGCTTCGACACCAGTAGCTCGGCTCATAGTATACATTGCGCTTCCGCAGTCTCCGCAAACAAGGAATCCCGTATAAATGTTGTCGTATTTTTTAGTTCCCCGATAATTTTTTGTTGTGCGTCTTTTGTGTAATTCCTGAACAAGTTCAAATGTTGACTTGTCGATAATTGCAGGGTGGTGATTTGGAAATACAATATGTTCATCATCGGGAGTTTTAACATCTTTCCCATTTATTTTGGCACGGGTGTATTTGTGAGTTCTAAGCGTACCAATATAAAAGTCATTGGTTATCATTTTCTGAATAACAACAATAGCCCACATTGGACTAACTTTAATTTTACACTCCTGACCTCGTGCTTCTATTCTTTCTCTTTGTTTTTCTCTTGGAGTGGGAATATTTTTTTCTGAAAGGTATTTTGCTATTTTCTTATAACCATAACCATCGACATAAAGCTGAAATATTAATTTAACAACTTCTGCCTCGTCGGGAACAATTTCAAACTCCTTTTTGTTGTTAATTACATATCCATATGGAGCAGAGCATATCCAATTTGCGTCTTCCTGCCTTCTTTGGATGACCGCCTTTATCTTTTTAGATGTATCTGTTACTGGCATTTCATTTATAAGAAACTGGAACTGAATCTTGAGCCAATCATCGTCATTTGGATAGTCTACATTATCTCCGATTGAAATAATTCTTGCCCCGGCATCTCTTAAATCCTCTAATTCAACCAACCCTCTGCTATTACGACGGGAAAATCTCGAAAAGTCTTTGACAACCAGTGCGTCATATTCATGATTGATTATTTTTTTTCTTAGAGCTTGATACTGTTCTCTTTGCTCAAAAGTATAACCTGAACGATCTCTATCAACATAAAGGTCGAGTGCGGCATTAGGAAATTTTTCGGACACATATGCAGATATCATTGCCTTTTGATTCTCTATAGAGACATTCGTCTTATCCAATTCTTCGTCAAATGAAATTCGACAATAACCAGCTATCTTATTGCTTTCCATAAGTTATACACCTTTCTCTGTGTTTATTGGATAACATTGTAACATATTTTTGGTGTTTAATCAAGATAAATAGCCCCACAAAAGCGGGGCTTGTGATTTATTTTTATATTGGTAAATTTTTATTGCGTTTTAATAATTCGGCAGTGTTGCAAAATAAATCCTCATCGCCGGAAATAAACTCTGCAATCAAATATCTACTTTCCTTTGCAGCACTTCTTAAAACACAAAGTTGGTTTTTTATGTCATCGTTTTTTCTCTCTTCTCTACTTAGCCAAACACTCACCATTTTTTTATCTTGGTCGCAATCAATTCTCACTATCTCACCTCTCGTAGAAATGATTGACAAATAAACAAACATTTAGTCATCAGTTCTCTCCTGTGCTGCCGAATCCCCCGCGATCTTCGCCCTCAAGTTTTTCAACAACATCAAATTCAATTTCCGGCTGCTTCTTAACAATTCTGAACTGACAAATTCTATCGTTCTCATTAATAGTGGTTTCGACAAAGGCACAAGCCGGGAACATCCACACATCATTGTCGCCACTGTAAGAATTATCAATCACACCCATATGATTAGTTTGAATGATTTTCCACTTCTTGTATGTAGAACTTCTCGGCACGATGTGAGCCTCGTAATCTTCCGGAAGTTTCATCGAAACACCGAGAGAAATGAGTTTAAACTCCCCTGCTTTGAGATGAACCGTTTCGGCGGCTCTAAGGTCGTACCAGTCTCCGCCTTTAATTGCTTCAATCTTATCAATGTTTTTGTTATGATATTTAATTTGAATCTTTTCCATATATAAATTTCTTAAACCTTTCTCTTATCGTCGCCGAGTGTCATATGTGTCTCCCATGTAATACCACGCCGTGAGACATGAATATCAACATCGGTTTTAAATCCATACATAGTTCTAATAAGGGACATGATATGGCTAATTACGTTTTGGTCAGGATCTCCAAGATTCAAAATCTGAACACTACTCGGTTTCACCTTTTTAGCCGTAATAGTAATTTCTTCTTTTTCATCATCAAATTTTGTATTCTCGCTGTTTGCGGAATAAATATAGATATCTCCCTGATTTTCAATTCTGTCTCCCGAAACACAAGTTCCCTCTTTAGTTATTCCTTGATATACAATGTTCATATTATAATTCCTCTCATTCTTCAAAATCTGCATAATAAAGTTCGCAATGACAGTAACCGCTTTCTTTACGGTTAAGCTTGTCTTTAAACTCTTTGCACATACATTTGGTATCTTCGGTTTTTTGAAGCCGACAAGGACAATATCCTGAGTTGTCTTTGAGTTTACGTTTTATCTCGTTGGCATATTCTTTATTTGGATTTTGTGTTATTCTCATTGCCATTCTTCCCCGTTATCTTTTGCAACGTATTCATCTTCGCCCAACCATACCAGCGTTGAGTCGGACATACATTCATCAAGAAAATCGTATTCAACTACTACCGTGGTATCATCGCTCCAAATTCTTAATTGGTACTCATTCTTAATTGCCATTTGAACGAAAGATTTAACATCTTCAAAGAGTGCGTCATAATCTATTTCTTCCTCGTCGGGTTCATTCCACTTGGGTTTAGTATAACGGTCAATTATGAATTCCATTGTGTTATAATTTTCTTTCATAGAAAAGCTCCGATCTTGATAATTTTAACTTATTTTTTCAGCGTACTGATTATCCGAGGCGAGTTCTACGCCAAGAACTTCATCGTAATGCCTGTCCTGATTGATTATATACCTGCCGAACTTTATTACAATGTTCGGCATTTTTTTTAGCTTTTCAACTTGTGACTGAATCTCATTTTTGTCATAGCCGGTGTAAATAACAGCCGTATCATCGCAATGATAGTAGTTTCTGAGCACGGCTATAAAGTTGAAAACTTCATCAAACTGCTCGAAAGGCTCAAGTCCTCCAAAGCAGATTGCTTTTGTTATGTCGTTGTCGAGGTATCTTTCAATTGTATCTTTATCGGGTATCTCGACGGGGGCGACACTGCGCCACCCGTCATTCTGACACACCGATAACGGAAGATTTTGTTCTTTGCAGCATTTCCCCGAGCAGAAAGCTGTTCCAATAAACATTACAGGCTCTTTATAATTGGTAAAATCCTCGTCAACTAATGTCTTTATCTTCATTCTTTCAACATCTCCGCATATTCATACCAACGTCGCGTAGTAAATTCTCTGAATCTATCTTTTGAATATGATCTTGTCGGAACAAGGTAGCCGACAATTCTTTGATAAGTATCGAAAACGGGTTCTCCGCAAGTAGGGCAAATATCTGTTCCAACAAACCCGTGATGGTTTTTACATTCATTGATTCTCGTGTTAAATGCAAAATAAATTACGCCTGATTGTGCAATTTTGTTAAGCATATTCCACGCGACATCTGTGTTGGGAAAGTTGGATTCAAGGTTGATATGTGCAATACTGCCGCCGGAACATTTAATATCGAGAATGGAACTCAATCTAAGTTTTTCTTTAATCGTGCATTTTGTCGAAAGTGGAATCCATTGATTTGAATAAATGAATTTATCATGCTTGTCATACAAAACATTATCCTTCTGACATAAAATGACCGCTGCTCTTTCAGCCGGAACGGATTCAATGTTGATTGAATACTCGTCAGTAAAATTATCCTTTACTTCATTGAGTACGTCAAAGATTTTCGAAGCAAATTCCACGCCTTTATCGGTATAAGACACATTGCCAAACTCATCTGTAGTTGTGTAGCCAAACGCCTCAATAACTTCGAATAGACCGAGAATCCCCATTGTGTTGTACTGTTTGTCCATTTCTACAGCGCCGTTCTGATAGTTGGGCAAAAGCCCTTTCTCGACATTTCGCTTTATGATATGGCGAACAATATCAAGTGTTTTACAACACAACACCGCTCTCTTTTTCAGCAATGCCAAGTATTTCTTTTCATCACACTCTGTTTCTAAAGCAATACGCATAAGATTAATCGTGTTAACCTTTACCGAACCGATTGACAACGCCGTGCCGCCAATTGAGTTAATAAACGCACTGAGTTTGGATGTGTTTGACAATAATCGGCAGCAGTTGCTAAGGGTTGTGACATCTCCGCTGATAAAGAAATTGCTATCATTCCAAACAGTGTTGTGGTCGGAGCACCATCTGGCAAAATCTTCATCAACAAACTTACCGTCTTTGTAAAGCAACGAGTAAGTCAAAACGGGGAATGTAAACATATTGACGCTTCTGGTTTCCGATACGACTTCCATGAAAACCTTTTGGTGCTCAATCAGTTCATCAATACAATCGATAACGTATGATCCGTCCGGATATTTAACACCGCCAAACAACGATTTTATGTAATTTCTGTCAAAAATCGAAACATTTACAAATGCAGTCTGATCGATACGCATGAATGGTTGATTAAGCCTGTATATTAGCTTCTGGAATGACTGCCTGATATAATAGTCAGGATTTTTAATACAATAACCTATCTCGCAATCATGCTTCCAGAAATAATACGTCCAAATCAAAATGTTCGGAATGCCAACTGCCGTTGGCTCTTTATGTTTTCATAAAGATTAGACTATATTTTGTCATAGCCTTTGCTATGATGTTTCTCTTTCGATGTACGTATCAATAGTACACCTACTCTCCTTAACGGAGATAGTCGTTACAGAGCTATCAATAGTTCCTAATCGGATATATGATTTCCTCTCTCCTGTATTTTTTAGAGATTCCATTATTAATTTCCTGAATAGGTTGAACATATACATTATATTTTTTTGCAATTTGATTTAAGGACATATTTGTGTTTCTTAATAAATCAATAATTTCTGTGACCTGATCGTATGTAAAAAGCACAACTCCGCAACTTTTCCACTTTCTAATTGGATAAATAATCCCGTCTGTTCTGTGCGTTTTTCCACTGTTTATGTCTGAAATAGCATGTACCTCAACTCCAAACATTCGTGCAATTTCGCCATTAAATAAATATGTGTATTTTAACATATTAATAATAAGTTCTACATCTGCACTCGTTAACTTGCCATTCAGACACGGTTCCTTTCTTATTGGATATCGAACATCAATAGATGCTCTACTAAGACCATAATTGATTCTTATTACTTGCTTTTTAGATATATTGTACTTTGTAGCGAGTTTGCCGTATGATATATTTGTATTTAGCAAATCTTTTTTAAGGTCTTGTAGGGCGCCGTCTGACAAAAAGCAGGCCGGACTATCTTCTCCATATAAAACAGGCGGGTTTTCTCCTCCCGCTGCTATGTTATACCCAAAGGGAACAAGCGAATTATATTGTTTAATCCAGTATCTTTCTCTTTCATTATAGTTTTCGATTTGTTTTTCGATAATCCGCAAAAAGAAATTATTCTTTCCATATTTTTTTATTGCCCTGCCAATTATAGAGTTATCCATATTACAAGGTTTACAGTGCTGTTTAAATCTTAATTCTGCGTTTTGCGACTGTCCAACATAAATTTTTCCGTTAATATTGTTTTGTATAATGTATATGTCTTTTTTGATAGGTTCCACGGGATTAGCATATATGTTATTCATACTTAGCCTTCCCCGTTAGCCACAATATGTGACCCCGCTGATACACGGAAAAGAAACAAACGGGCGCAGTTGTTCACCCGAACTCCTGTTGCTCATGTAACTGATAAATTCAATTACGTCATCAATAAACGTCGTCAGATGTTTCGGAGGTTGATTATTGTAATTCTTGAGGAAAAACAATCCTTCTTCGGCGAGTCTAGTCAAATCGTAAGCATAGCAATAAGGCATATATGTTGCCGAGGGAGCGTCGTGAAGATAAAACCCACCATTATATTCGGTTTCAAGCCATTCTTTTGCCGTGCGAAGATTATACTTCTTTTTGATTTCGTAGAATATCTTATTTAATGCAAACAACTTGTCGTGACTTTTCCCCTTTTCGCTAAGCAAACTCCTGATGTCCTTATTGGATGCATTTGCGTTAGCGTCTATCGTTACGTCCGCCACATTTTTATCTACGAAACCGTCGATGAAGTCTGAAAAATTCAGTTGAGTTTCATGAATTCCGTTAAGAATTTCAAAGTCTTCACCATATTTTTCGCTCAACACTCTAAGATTTTTTTCAAAATCTTTATTCATTTTGATTGGCATTTCCATTAAATTCCTCCTTGTTTATCCATTTGACCGCTTCTGAAAAATCAAATAATTTTCCGTCAACCGAGAGAACAGGAACTTGATCAATCCCTAAATTAACCATCTTTTCAACATCATTAACAACGCTAAAAATAATTTTCTTTTCATTCAACTTATCCATTAAGACGTTGCATTTCGGACATCCTGTTGAATAAACTATAACTTTTTTCAAGAAATCACCGCTCTTTCTTTATTCTACGCTGTGCCAATCTTCGGCAAGCATATCCGCCTGCGAAGCAAGCCACCCCATCTGCACGCCACTTGTACCAACAAAGGCGATTACCTTGTTGCCGATTACTTCGTGTTCACAGTTCACAATTTCGCCATCTGCGGATTTGTAGGAAATTGCCGTTGCAAGCTGAATGAATTGCTTCTTTCCGTTCCAACCCTTACGGGCAACTTTCTTCCCGTTTTTAAGCTGGCGAATTGCTTCGCCAAACGCAAATGTCATAACACTCAAGTCGGTGAACTCATTACCGTTTACAACTTCCCAATCATCAGCCATCATTCCATCAATCGTAAAGAAAATATCTTCACTTTCAGTGATTTTGAGATTGCGCCCGTCTTTGCAATGCATAACAATGGTGTCGTTTTCTTTACGCCAAAATCCTTTCCAGTCCTCACGTTTGATATCTGCACCCTGTTTAAGCGCTTCATAAGCTCTTTTAAAATCCATATTGATTCCTTCTTTCTATAAATCAGTTAAACTAAAAGATATCTTGCTATATAATTTGCGGCTTCATCCAATGTGTCTTCCTGCCTAAGTAGGCACAAAGAAATCCATGAATGTTCCGTATTTGCTTTTCCAACGCCGATGATATGAATATGCTTATAACCAAATTCGTTCATTGCTTTAGCAACGCCAAGTTCGATATGCGTCCCTATGCTATCTGAAATCGTTGTCAAATCCACAATAACAATGTCACTATCTTTAACTTGGCTAATGTCCCAATCCATAACTTCGGCTTCATTTTTATGTAATTGTTCGCCATAGGTGTAAAACATGGGCGGATGAATAAACGTAATCGGTTTATCGCTTTTTTCACGAATTAACTTTTCAATTTTTATTCGCCAATCCATTTGTTTTTCAAACGTCAAGTCGCCCATTTTTCCCGCCGTATAAATCTTATAAGTCTTAGCCATTATCTCTCCACAATCACACTCTTGATTTCATTGAAAACCTGTTCAGGTTTCTTAATGAAATAATCATTGTAAACCGTATAATCAGCTTCATTCTCAAAACCGTCGAACATACCAACATCTGAAAGGTTTCTGCGATATGCCTCGTCGATATCGTCCCCTCTTCCGAGAAGTTTCATGAGTCTGAGTCTGCGGTCAACCTTGATATAAATCGTAAATACATCGCCTCGGCTCACCTCATCGGCGGCTTGTCTAAGAGCTCTTGCTCCGGCAGGAGTAAGCACCACTACAAGGTTATCTTTAGACTTAATATCAATTGCCGCGCCATATTGCCAACCACGATAGGTTGCATTTTCAAGAAAGAAGCCTTTGGCAACAAGCTTGTTGAATTCTTTCTCGCTAACAAAATGGTAATCCACACTGTCTTCCTCGCCCTCTCTTGGAGGGCGAGTTGTGTATGTAACCACTCTTTTAAAATTCATATCTGAATCTGCGAACATATTAGCTGTTGTTGTTTTTCCGCTGGCACTTTCGCCAACCAATGCCAAAATCATAATTATCACTCTCCATTAATTTCTCTAATTTCATATCCTAATGCTTCCGCCTTTTCCATCGGGGACAGTTGCGAAAAAGCATCATCCAAAGCGCTGTTAATACAGTCATCACAATAATCGTCGCCGTTCCAAGTGTATTTAGCTTCCCCAAATCGGCAGACATCGCAATCGTACACAAGAACATTTCTCTTTGGACAGGTTCTGCCTAAACAGCCTATTTCGGTCGGACAGCCGACGCACATATTTACATATCTTTTCATATAGTTTCATCTTCGTTTTCCTTTTCGCCTTTGATTAAGTCATCATAAGTACGTTTTTGCTCTGCGCTTGCTGCGCCTTCTTCTGTAAAAAATGCAGTATCACCAAGAGCGCTTTCGGGAAATTCAAGGGTTACGCTACCCTCTCTAAAAAACACAATAAATGTGTAATTATCTGTGCCGAACCAACATACAGTAACGACCTTTCCGACCATGACATCTCCATTTTTGGAATATTCCTTGGAATAGATTTCATCGCCAATTTTTACATCAGCTTCAAAAGTTGTTTTCATTCCCTCGGATTGCTTAATCTTACCGACAAGATTTGCAGAGGCTTCAAGATGACTGTATTTCCCACGAAGCTCATCATAATCCTTTTTTAAAGACTTTGCCTCTTGCCTTTTTGCTCCGTACATTACAAGCGAAATAAGAATTGCACACACAAGTATGACTGTTGTAAGCAGAAATTTTTGTTCAATTGTCATTTTTAAAACACCTCAATAAAATTCTGTTTTATTCACGGTAATCCCCTCGAAAAGTACCAATCTCTCATACCTAAAAGTGGGGTTTAGAACCGAAAACCCTAAAATTGTGAAAGTTAGCCGGATTCAGGTGTTTTTACACCCATAAACCTTGCAAGCGCTTGCATAAACGTATTTGCTTTGTCATCACTGTTGAACTCACCATAGAATTCAAGTTGATTGTCAGTTTCAATACAGAGTTGCGGAAGTTTTCTCCCAACCACTCTGTATGCACCAACACTTATATTTCCATCTTTGATTACCAACGGCATTCAATTACCACCTCTACATTTTTCTTCTGGGCGTTTTCTTTAAATATTCCCATGTGTCATATCTCCTTTTGTAAATATCTTTATTTTGCTGTCTGGAATTTCTAATCCCCAATTATCCCATCCTGCATAGTTCTTCCGTGCAAACAGTTCAATTTTCCGTTGACTGGGAAACATTTTTGTTATTCCGTCAATGACTTCTTCGGGCTTTTCGCTGTGGGCACCCCTGTGAACCGAAATCAACTGGCGAACATTTCTCGCGCCTCTTGGTTGAGGAAACTTTCCTTTTTTAAAAGCCAAAACAAACTCGGTTTGAGAAAGTGTATAACGGCCGGGATTATGAATCTGCTTATCCCAAACAAAGGCGATTGTTTTATATTCAAATCCCCATGCTTTTCCTAATTCAATGGAGTTAGCCATTTGCGGCCCTGTTGTCCACATAAAGAGCAAACAATCATCTGCGGATATAGACGGAATATTTAATTCCTTTAATTCTTTGAGTTTTAAAGTTGGATATTTAAAGTTTGCCGCGCTTATAAAAATGTTTTTCTCAAAGCCTATGTTTTCTGATTTAATGCTGGATTTATCATATTGCATTTTTCCGCCGTAATCCCATGGAGGGTCGGCATAAATAACATCATATTTTTGTGCAGGCAACTCCGGATATAAATCTTCAAGAGGGTTAATTTTATTTTTGCGTTTTGCTTCCAAATTATATATTGAATAGCCTGAAATAGCAGCTTGCAAATCACTATTTTTCATAAGTTTCTTTCATATCGCAATTATTTTTATTACCCTTGCAAAAACAGTTTTTGCTCTCATTGCCAAAGGTACATTTTCCAGCTCTGACAGGATAACAAAATGTTCCTACTCTGCGTTTCTCGTCTCTTTCCTCGTAATGTTTACAAACCGTCGTATCTGCCAAGTTTTTCATCAGAAGATTCCACAAGTCGGAAACGGTTTTCAAAGGAATAATAGAGCCGTCTTTTTCTTTTACCATGCCGTCTTTGTACTTTTTACCGCAATCGAGTTCCCAAACCCAATAATCAATCCATTCATCTTTATCATTAAAGATTTTGGATAGCAAGGATACGACCGATTCTGCCATCGTCGGAAACAAAAGCGTAAAACTCTTATCCTTGGTTTTCTTATGAAATTCATCCTCGACATCAATTATCGAGTCATTCAATCTCATGATTGCTTCAATATCTTTTAGATATTTATCAAATTCTTCATATGTAATTTCAACTTTGTTCTTCATATATCATACAATTTTCGGTAGCCGGTTAACCAAAGTTCTTTCGTCCCCGGAACCGGTTCCCATTCTCCTTTGTCGTTCTTTTTAGATTTAGGCTTATAATTTGTACCTATAACCACCACAATATCGCCTTTAGAAAGCTTGTTTCTATTGAACATTTTTTTCTGAATCTTACAATCCATCGTTCGTCCATTTTTTAACGAATACATTTTGAGTTTTGGAGAGTATTTTGTATCAAGTGAGACAACAACTGCCATACGATCATACTGTTTGTCCATAATATCAATATATCCAAGATGCTTAACTTGAGTGGAAATGCGTTCACTAAGCTTTCTATCAGGTTCATGAATATCCTTGGTCAAAGCTTCAATTAACGAACGCGCATTAATTTGCATAAACATCTTTTCTGTTTCTTTTCCGGCGCAACCTCTAACCACATTTTCATCTATGCCGAGGTCTTTTAAGCTATCTTTTTTAACCTGTTTTACCTTGCCAAATTTGTCGAAAATATTGTAAATGTGTCTCAAATAATTCACATTGCCGAATTCGCTGAAAAAGTCAAGGTCGATTAATATGTTTAACTGCCTTGCATCGAGAGAAGTATTCTCTTTTAATTCATACAACAGTTCAATGAATGAAGCATAATGATTATTTCTAAGCTTGTACATTTCTTTTGCAACTTCAGAATTTAAATACTTGATAGACTCAATACCTTTGTAAATTTCATTATTCTCTTTGTCACAGTTATATTTGTCTGTTGAAAACCTAAATTTAATTGGGTTTAATTTAAGTCCAAATTTCGGCAGTTCATCAATTAGCTTATTCGTTCTATCCTCATCACCAATGTAATAATTTAAAGCAACAGTATAGTATTCCAATGGATAATGTGATTTTAAATAAGCTCCATACAAACTGTCATATGCGTATGATAAAGAATGAGATGCGTTAAAAGAATACTTTGCAGCTTGTTCTACGACAGTCCATGTTTCAATAAAACCTTCTTCTTTGCCGACTCTTTCAAGCCAACCCTTTTTAACTTTTTCTTTTAGTTCTTCAAGTTCAGCTTCCTTAAATTTCTTTTTGGCGATTTTTTTGATAATGTCATAACTACCTGCTTCGGGAATACCAAGCCAAATCAAGTATTTCATAATTAACTCTTGGTAAATCATTCTATGACTTCCATCAATCAATAAATCATCAAGCTCAGGAATGCCTGTTGTGTATGGTTTTCTGTTTATGAAATCTTGCAATAAGCTTGCGCATCCGGGGCGAATAATTGCAACAAACGCAGACATTTCGGATACACTTCTTGGACAATATGCTTTTGCAAGTCCTGTTGCATAGTCGCTATCCGCTTGGTTAATTGTGCAAGTCAATCCGTTTTTATAAATATCAAATGTTTTATCATCAAGAAGCTCGTTCAATTCTTCGATGGTTGGAATAGGTATATTAGCCAATTCACATACGTCTCGAATAATAGCCCAGACTGTCACGGCAAGATAGTCATTTTTCAAATATTTATATTTGTCGCAATTATATCCATCAAGCAAACAACAATTTTTTCCCTTGCTTGTTCTAACCAGTCCGAGTTCTTTTCTAACAGGCTTGTCATAAAGTAAAAGACTGCAAGGTGATTCTGCTACGCTTTCAACTACACCAATAAACCTTTTGCTTTCTTCTATGATGGGTTTCCATTTTTTGTCCTCTTTATAATCATCAAGATTTTTAGCAATTTCGTCATATTCAGAAATATCCAACCCTATACCTTTACAATATGTCCTGAAAGCCGATGAAGCTTGTAAAGGTTTCCACGCAAGCATCCATGCACAGTTTTCCGCACCGAGCAAATCTTCTGTTGCTTTGATAAAAGGCTCTCTGTCAGATGTGTTCAAGTCGATATCGGGCAACGATCTGGTGTTTAAAATTCTTTCTACAGACATGAATCTTGTGGGGAACAACGTTATGGGTGCTGAAACCCTATCAATATCTGTAAGTCTCAACAGCTTTGTTGTATAAAATGAAGGAGCGCTGCCGCGACCTGTTTTTGTCAAAACTCCTCCATACTTTTCTTTGGCATTCTTTGCAACGTTATAGTCAATTAGAAAATAATTCGCCATATTAGTTTTTTCAATAATATCAAGTTCATATTTAATCGAATTGATATAATCGGCTTGCTTTTCTTTTGGAATGCTGTTCTTTTCTATGTTCCATTGTTGAAGAAGTATATTTCTTAAATCTTGATTGGGTGTTTGGGAAATCTTTGGAAGTTTTATGTCTGTATTTATCAATGTAATTTTTTCGCATTCATCAAATATCATCGTGCTGTCGAGCGATTCTCTCACTTGCGTTCTTGTTAAAATACCTTGTTTTTCATATCTCTCGTAGATAGAATTTTCATCCGGATAATCCAGTATCATTTCATCTTCATTGTCATAAAACATATTCTTGCCTTTCAAAAATATATCTCTGTATTTTGAATCGCTCGGATATATGTAATGACTGTCATTAGCATGGATTAGTGGTATTCGCATTTCTTTTCCGAGTTCAACCATTTTTTGATTAACTTCTTTTTGCAAATTCATGTTATGATCTTGAACTTCAAGAAAAAAATGTGGAAAACGTCTGTGAAGCGAAAGTATCAGTTCTGTGTCATCCCAAATTCCTGCAACACAAGCAGTAGTGATAATAAAATCATTTGGGTTGAGAGACATTAATAATTCCATATCTATTCGCGGTTTATAATAAAATCCTGTACTATGGGCTTCACTCATAATATCGTTTAACTGCATGACCCCATCATTGTTTTTAGCAACAATTATCATGTGTTTGTTTGATCTGTCTTTTTCAAACCTATCTTTGACGAAATAAGCTTCAGTTCCATAGCACATTTTTAAACCATATTTCTCAGACTCAAGTAGCCAGTCAAATATGTTTCCTTGTACCCCGTGATTTACGGTAAAAACCGTTGTATGTCTGAGTTCAACTGCTCTTTTACAATATTCTTCGGCTTTTACAACGACATCTTTTGCCCAAGGGTTTCCGTAATGGTCATGTTTATGGTAATTATGATAAATTTTGACCACCACCAAACTCTTTGTACTCACAGCTCGTTCTAAATTTGCAAAGATTTTTGCAATAGAAGTAGCTAAAATTGGCAGGAAAATCCTCTTCGGCTTCAATTTCAGCAAGCGTTTCCTTAAACCACTTCATAATTTCTTTATATTCGCTCATTATGAATGGTATTGTAGCTAACCGCCCACCATCTTTAAAGTGATTCCAAGTCATTTCCTTCGGCCATTCTCCGGTTCTTTCATGCACGGCGTGGCAATATAAATACATCTGCTTCTTATATTTTTCAAAACTGTCTTTTGAATTCGCTTTAATCTCGCCATTTAGCATGAATGGGTAGGCGGAACTCTTGTGATCCAGCACTACAAGCCGATTATCGCGCTTATCTTTGAGCAGAAGATCAATGTAACCGACAAAATTATATTTTCCAACTTTGAAACGCTCTTCAACTTCCGCGCCTAAAATCTCGTAATTATCTATCCATTCGGTGTTGAGATTGGCAAAATAATCAGCAATGGTAAAATATGTCTTATCCATTGTCTTCGGTGAAACTTTGTTTTTTATGTAATCGTCGTAATGGCTGATGAAATACTGGTAAGTATCTTCTTTGGACAACTCGCCTTGAAAATACATAGCAAGAATTTCGTGAACCAATTTACCGACATCGGCGTAATAATTGCCTTCTGGAGGATATAATTCATTATCTCTAACGATGTAATTAAGGTAATATTCATATTTGCAATTGCCAAAACAAGTTGTCCGCGAATAAGACCACGTTGTTTTTCGTTTTGTATCTGCTATACTCACACCAACTTTCGTTTATTTTGATATAATTCTTTCCATATTTCTTCTCCGCAGTCGGCAGGGGCGTTTTTAGTTTCCGCCCCGCCGAGCAACTTTCGTCTGTCTTCGATAATATAAACATTCGTGAGCCTTCTTAAAATATCAATATTATCTCTGACTTTCTTATCCCAATAACTCACGTCGGAGTCATAGGCAAATACAACGTTCTTTAAATTGAGTCTTGCAAGCAAAGAAATCTGTTCAGCCGACAAAGTATGTGTTTCGGCTGATACGCAATTTCTATATCCCCAGCCATATGCTTTCATAACAGACTTAATGGATTCAAAAATGATAATCTCACTTTTTTCCTCCACATAAGGCAACGTTGTTTCAAGGCACTGGAAGTAATCCATCACTCCCACCTTGTAATAATTTATATATTTGGGCAATTTAAGTTTTTTGTAGTTCTCGTAGCGGGTTCTTCCCTTGATATTTATCAAATGTTTATCAATATCGTAAACAGGATAAACTATTCGGTTGCCAATGTTATCTACTCTAATATCGAATATATCCATTACTTCTTGCTTGATTCCCTCTTCAAGCCATTCTCTCACTTCTTCCCGCGAGAACTGGTTCAACGTTTCATTCGGCAAAATCGGATGTTCAAAAGGTTTCTTATCTTTTTGTGACAATACTTCTCGCCATTTTCTCAAGAATGTAACCGTCTTAGATTGACACATTTTACTCAAATCAATGTCGGCGAGACTTGCAGCCTTTTTTACTGCACTTTCAAAATCAAGTCCTTCGAAGTCCATTAAGAAACCAATCATACCGCCCGATTTACCGCAAGAAAAGCAGTGATAATAATTGCCTTCAGCGTTAAAAGCCAAAGAAGGTGTCAGGTCTGTATGTGCCGGACAGTGCGTGAAATAATTATCGCCGCTTTGTTTAAACTCAAAAATATTTTGAGCATAAGAGAGCAGATCGGCTTTCTTATTAATTTCCCTCAACATTTCGTCATCGTAATTCACCAATCTGCTCTCCTTTCTTTAGAATTCGTTTTCACTTCTTCGATGTTGTTCAGCTTCAACGATAGTCATTGTGTTGCCTGAGAACAAGAAATCGATATACTCTTCCTCGTTATCTTCTTGCATTTGCTCCCCAAGACGGTTAACATATATCTTTGCATATGCGTTTCCGCACTGAACACCATCGCTCACCATCATCTCTTGAGTTTTGTAGCCCCACTTGATACCAACAGAAAGATAACGGTTAATCTTATCACTATCTGCAACCTCTCCTGCACGGTTCAACTGACACGCCGTGAGGACGGACAAGTTGAGTTCTCCTGCAATTCTGTTTTTCAAAAAGTCACATTTTGCACCAAGAATATTGTAGTTATCACCTGTGTTGGTTTCGTTCGACTTGATGTAGTCAAAGGCTACAAATTCAAGATTCATACGATATTTCAACATCTTACAAATTGAATATAGCTTTTCGTTTGTAATCTGGGGATCGTATATATGAACAAATGGCTGCCCTTTTAACCATTTGATACAACTTTTAATTCGCTCGGCCTCTTCCTCTGTATAGTCGCCACTTTTAACTCGCTTTATATCAACATTCGAAATATGAGAAATGAGTCTTTCGGTATAAAGCCTCGTTTGCATTTCGGTGTCGATAACGAGTGTCGGAGTCCCGTTCTTTAACTTATGAACAACTTCATTCATAAGAAGGACTGATTTGCCTCGCTTATACTTTGCTTGAACGACAACTAATTCGCCCGGCTCATAAGTAAAATACTGATTGAATGCATCGTATTTTGAGGGGATTCCATACAAGCCGTTTTCGGAGCGGCGACTGACAATTTCTTCCCAAATGTAGTCAATGTCTTGTCCGAGCGTTCTGACTTCTTCGGTTGTAACGTAGCTTTCGGTCAGACGATCAATTTCGTCGTAAACCTTATTGCTCAACACCTCAAGAGTTGTCTCCGCCTCAAAACAACTTAGTGTCATTTTGTTCAGGCTCTTAAACAAATCTCTTTTAAAAGCGAGGGTTGAGACATTTTTTGCAAGCATTTTATATTCTTCCAATGAGTTCCTTGCGGCTTCTTTATACAAAGAACACCACTCTTGAACTGACGGCAGGTTGTATTTCTCAATTGTTCTTGCAACTTGCGGATTACTCTGAATCTTATTAGAGATGTTATAAGCGTCTATGTTTGTAACGCCGTCCCTATAAAGCTCTTGAATACTCCAATAGATACAACCATTTTCAGTAGAATAAAAATGATTCGGTTTTAAATAATCTGTATGTAAAATGAATTCAGGGTGAAACATGAGCGTTCCGATAATTCCCGATTCAGATTGGATATCAGAGAGTTCGTCAATGTTCGGCAATCATCAACCACCACCTCCAAAAATGTCGGCAAATCCCCTGGACTTTTTTGCGTGATATGTGTAACGAGGATAATCATCGATATCAACCGCCGTAAAATCGGACATTTTTATAAACTTACGGTTCTTTTTTTCATAAGCTTTTTTGATTTCCTCATATTCAACGTAATATTTAAATCCGCCGGGGTAATTAAGTTTAAATTTGTTCTTGATAACATATTTAAGGGTGAATATGAGATAATCCATCGAAATACCTTGTTTAATAAGCTCTTCGACACACTTATTCAAATTTGACATGTTTACATTTTTATCTATGGTCTTAACCCATAAATCATTAAAAACCCTCTTTGAATTTTCCAAGTCTTGTGGCATATTCACCCTCCTAAAAATTTCATTTAAAACGGAAGATCGTCATCGTCGTCTTCAACATCGATATTCTTTTTGGATGTGGTCTTTTGAGTTGATGAATTTTCATCTTGAAGTTCAATATCCCAAATTGTGAAACTATATTTGCTAGCTCTTGATTTAATATATTTAACGACCTTATCTCTATCATCTGAAGGAAGTTTGTCACAAATAGAAATAATCTCTTTGTATTCCTTCATCTCTTTGGTATTAAATCCTCCACCTCTTACAGTGGGGGCTGAAGCAAGTCTCACTCCGATAGGTTTGGAATTGCTTCCTTTTTTACTAAATTCAGGCAAACCCATGCTTGCAATTTTCTTCGCTGCATCATTTCTAAAAATTACATAACCCGAAAAGTCAGTGATATAATCATCGGGATAATCTTCCGTCTTATTATCATTTTTTCTTGAAATTGTAACTTGGCATTGATAGTTTGAATCGCTAAATTTTTTAGCCGACCAAACTTTGATATATGCCTTGTCACAAAGCGATCTAATTTTTGCCATAAATATTTCCTCTCTTTACTTTCTTACTGCCAGAAGTTGCTTTTCAAGATTTGTAAGCACTTCAATATCATCAATATTCTTATAATTTCCGGTGATCAAATCATCATCAAGGTCGGGATTTGCCTGCTTCTCTGCTGCCTTGCAGAGCTCGCCGACTTTTTCTTTCGCCTTATCAGACAACTTTACCTTTTTATCTACGAGTATTTTAATTCTCTCTTTTGCCTTAATTAACTCCGAAGACTCTTCGGGCAAATCTTCATTTGAGAACAAGTACCCGCCAAGCCCAAGTCTTGCAATGCACTTTGTCAAGCTTCTCTGGATGGTCTTATTAACAAGCATAGAATCCGTCTCGTTATAATCTGTTGACTTGTTTTTAAAATCCATACAAGGCAGATACTCGGTGACAGTATGTTCATGTTGACTTCCATCGTCTTCTTCCCATACGATAGTTACCGAAGTTTTTACATGGCAACCTTTAGGATCTCTCCAAACGAGCATTCCATCTTCTGTCTCATGTACTGTTGCATATGACAAAGGATATCTTTTTTTTAGTTCAGACCACGCCCACATCCAGCTCAAATAGTTAAGACCATTTTTTTGCTTAACATGGTCATTCACATCAATTGCGCTAAGTTCTTTAAACCAATTCTTCATTTAATTCCTCCTAAAATTTAAAACAGCGGTTGTCCCCAAATGGGGCTAAAACCAATCATCGAACCACCTCTTTTGTCAAAAAATATCTATATAAACCTCAAAATGAGAGGATTTGCGTGAAACAATCCGATTTTTACCAAACGGTAATCCCTTTGAAAACCCTCAATTCATGGGGGGTTAAAATCGCTTACAGAGCTCACTCTTCACCAGAAATGAATTTTTCGTTAGAAATCGACGTTTTGCAAAAATGTTTCACGGAACTGAGCCTTTCTGAAAATTTTTTGTTCTTATTTTCCAAAGTGTCGAGAATTATTTGGCTTGCAACTTTGATTCCGGTGCGAAGCCCAATATTGTATTGTTCTTTGAGATGTTTTGTGAAAAGCTCTTTGAGCTCTTTTTCTGTGATTTGTTCTTTATCTTGCATATGAATTCTCCTATGTAATATTTATGAACTACTCATCGGCTGAAGCTAATGAGGTTTCTGGGCGTTTTATTTAAATAGCTCTATTGTGTATATCATTTGTATCATTCTTACTAGCAAGATACACTTTCCTCGTGTTCAAAAGGATTAAATATAGTATATCACGATTTATTAGCGATGTCAATACTTTGTATCATTCTTTTTGATTTATTTTTTTTAGTTTAATAGAACCTTCTTCCACACATGGGACAATACTTCGCCTTGGCAAGATTCTGTTGTCCTTGAGGAGGCGGAAACATAGTGTTATAAAGTATGCATCCGCATTTATGACACTTAGCCGACGTAATCCCATTCCTTTTATATGTATCCATCATTGTCGCTGTATCGTTTTCCTCAATAAATTTCTTAAATCTTTCATCTCTGTTTAATGTGAGAGCCTTTTCATAAGAAGTCCATGCAATGAACGAATCACATTTGAAACAATAAACGCCAATTCTCTTATCGTAAAAATTAACATACGCATAATCGAAGCCGCATTTTGGACATTTATAAAGCAAAATCATCACCTCTTTATTGACTTTTAGTGGTTTTTGTGTTAATATGTAGATGCAAAGGCTACATTGGCTTAAAAGTGTAGAAAATCATAATAACGTGTTGGGGTTTAATTATGGAAACAAGAGATTTATATAACCGAATATACATTCTTTGCAAAGAACGCGGAATATCTATGCGCTTCTTAGAAAGAGAGTTTGGGTTTGCTAACGGACGGATAAGAAAACTTATTAATGCCCAGAGCCCTTCGTTGGATTTAGTTGAAAAAATTGCAAATTATTTCGATGTAACGATTGACTATTTGGTTGGGAACACAGACATCAGATCCTCTGCATCTGAAATACTCAAAGACAAGGATATTGCCCTTTTTCAAAGAGCTAAAGAAATTTTACCGCCGAAGGAAAATGGACAAATGATGGCTATAATAAAAACCTTAGTCGATTATACATCCGATAACAAAGAGGAGCAATAATGGTTCGAAGGGAATTTATAAAAAATCAGGTTCTTAAAGTTTATCGCGAGCTTCCGAAGATAACTTTTCCCATGGATGCAAAAAAAGTATTTGATTTACTTTGCAACTGCGAATATTATTCCTATCAGGATTTTGCTGAGAAGAATGGATTTACTGTAGAGGCAGTATCGCAAACTTGTGGAAGTAAATTCGGATGCACAATTTTTAACAGAACGTCTAACCGCTATCTTGTTTTATGCAATCAATCCACAGAAAATCATAATAACCGTGGAAGACAGCGGTGGACTTGCAGTCACGAACTAGGACATATCCTATGCAACCATTACCAATTGTCAAATACTGAAACTTTAGCTTATTCAGGGGATAAAAGCTCGTTAGACAATGATTGTGAAGCCGAAGCCGATTTATTCGCTTCGATATTCCTTTCACCTTTCCCCTTGTTTAAATATTTAAACGTGAATTCACCTGTTGACGCTCAAAATATTTTGGGTTTATCGTGCGAAGCTTCAGTATATACTTTTGATAAGTACATACGATGGAAACAAAATCATTTCAAAAAAGCTTGGGAAAATGATATTGTTCGTACTTATCTTTGTAAAACTCAAGGCTGATATTCTTCACCTCATAGGGAATACTCTCTATGAGGTGATTTTTAATGACCAAACAAGAATATCAAACCATTCGCGATATAGCATGGTTAATTTTAATTAACTCCAAAACATCCTCTTTACCAATTGACATTAATAAAATTGAAACTCTATACAAATTGCCAAAGCCTATTAACAAGAATCAATCAAGATATAATCAATGTCTTGAAGTCAGCAATGAAATCCTTAAACTGTATGGCATGGATAATAATCTTTCATACCATCTTGCCGTTCGCATTATGGCTCCTGCGATTGTCTTACGAGAAATCAAAGTAGCCTCAGCTAAAGAACTTTCAATCATTACAGACGTTCCTATGGATATAGCCGAACGAAGATTTTCAAGACTACAGGAATTATTAAAAAGAGACAAGTTTGAAACGTCAAACATGGAATCAATTGTACTATCTCAATTCAAAGGTTGGATTAAAAATCATAATGCACAAAACAATCAACCGTAACTCACATCGGTTTTGTCGTTTCTTATCCTTACAAATACCGGAAACTGCAAACTTTCTAATCCAGTGTTTTTGTCACTGGATATTTCTTTATACTTTACTTCACATAGTTTTCCAATTATTTCTTCGGGATGCTGCCAAAATAACGTTCTTTGTTCATCTGAAAAACCTGAACCAACTTTCACTTCGTTACCTTTGTAATCAACAACCACCGCTCCGAGAGTTCCTGCAAGTCTGCCGCTCCCCTCTTCCACGCGAATAATCGGCAAATCCATGGTGTAAAAACGCTTGATTTTAAGAATTCCTCTGTGACGAGTCCTTTTATACGGGACATCGGTGTTTAGCATGAGTCCTTCTTTATCTTCTTTTGCCATTTGATCAAGAAAATCAGGTATAACGCTTTGATCTGCGCCATGATAAAGAACAGGGAGAATACTCACAATCTTTGGATTGTTAAGTTCTGAGGAAAATCTGTTAAGGATTATTCTTCTCATTTTATAACTTACAGACGGTTTATTGCTTTCAAAGTCGGCGATAGGAATAGCGTCGAAAATGGTATAGCAAATTTCCGTTTTGCTCTCTGCGTCAGAATTCAGAATACCTGTTGATACTCTAAAGGCTTCATTATCACTAAGTCCACCTCTTTCGGCAAGAGTTAGTTCGCCGTCAAGAACATAACCAAGTTCATTAATCCAGCTCAACTCGTCAAGAATATGTTGCAAGCCTTTATAGGGAACGCCGCTACGAGCAATCAGCTTTCCTTTATAATATGTTGCTCTTACGCCGTTTAGCTTTTGAGTCAACCAAAATTCTGTTCCTTTTGGAATTGGGTACTTATCTATAATGTATGCTTGTTGAACTTCCCATTCCGGGATTAGCCCCGGAATGATTTTGTTCACCGTCTTTGCTGTAACGCCAAGTCTAAGCGTCTTAGACAACAACTTTATGTAAATTTCTCTCTCTTCATCATTAAAGACTTTGCGGTTTAAAAAGTATTTAACCTTTCTGATTGTCGCATTATCGGCGGCTTTGAGCTTTGACAACTGTTCGCAGCAATCAAAAATATCCGCATAGGGTTGGCTATCCATATAGTCAGGCACATCTTGTTCTTTTCTGAGCGTTGTTTCTGAAAGATTGTAGGTTAAAAACGGATTCAAGGCATAATACAAAAGCTCTTTGAAATCCTCATCGCCTTCAAAAGTTTTTAAAACCCATTGTTTGTTTTTTGTACCGGTTTCATTTTGTAGCCTAATAATAGCTTTTACGTCCACCGAATCACCCCTTTATTCATCAATTTCCTGATATTCTAAATACTTTTGATAACATGCTTCTGTACAGAAAATCATTTCAGGGAAATCATCATCAGCAGGAAGTCGTACAAAACGATCATCTATGAGTCTTTTCATATCTTTTTCGTCGAATATAATAAATTCCTTATGCATTACTGTCCTCCTTTGCCGTGATTAACTCTGATTGAGGCAAAGTTTCAATCCATTTACAAAAAGCTCGCCATTCAGGCAACCTGTGGTTTTTTCTTTGTTTGTATATCGTCTTTAACTGCCTATAATTTGTAGTCATTCCTGCCGTAATTAAACATCCCGCAGGGTTGCTATAAAGAATTTCCAAATATAGTCTGATTTTTTTCATTATCAAATCATCGATATTTTCAGTTATAGATGGAACCTTTTCGCATAATTCGTTATATTTTTCAACTTTTTGTTTCATGATTTTAACAATTTCAGGATCAACATACTTGTTATAAGCACTGTCGAAATCAAATTTTGCAATTCGATGCATCGTACTTTGTGAACTAACAAAATCAAAAAAATGATACCTTTCAGCTTCAACCCATGCTTTATTGCTAAAAGTTAAATCGAATTGAACAATTACACCCGTTAGCCACTGGTCATGTCCCTCACCTTGATTACTTTGTGCAAGTGCCTTTATCCCAGGAGTTAAATCTGAGTTTAACTTTTCAATATCTACAGCTAAAGGAAATTTGGCTCTTCTTATGCTATCTTCTAAACCATAAACTTTGACATTCTTCACACATTCTTCTATCGAACATTTTTCTTCAATAAACATCTTTTTTACCTCTATGTTTTTTTTATAACAACTCCTACCAAAGGTCAAACACTTTACGATGGGAATTACCTTGCAAGTCGCCCCTATGTTTCCTAACTTTTTTGTTGGCGATTTTCTTGTAAAGCTTCTTTCGTCGAGGCTCAATCCAATACTGGACATATCGCCCTTTTTCTTCGTCATACCATGCGCCCGAACCGTAAAGAGTTTTTGTTTTGTCGTACAATTGTTTTAATCGTTTCTTTTCTTCTTTTTTTGCGTTGATAACTCATATTTTCACCAAAATTTGTAAATCTGAATAAAACAGTGTTTTTATTCACGGTAATCCCCTCGAAAAGTACCAATCTCTCATACCTAAAAGTGGGGTTTAGAGAGCTGTGTTGACATCATGGATAATATATTCCTCAACGGAATAAATTCCACTGGAATAATTAACGCTGCTATGATAGTTTTTCAGTCATCGTCAATGTCGTATGTTACTTCATTACGATAAAGTTTGTCCAATGCAGTTTCAAATGCGCCGATACCAGAAAAATAGCTGCCAACCTTTAAATCATCAAATAAATAAGGCATTGCTGAATAAAGATTTTTAAATATGTAATACAAAACATCCGTAACTATGCTATTTCCTGCTTGCTTATAGAGCTGACTATTTGATATTCCCGCTTCCTTTGCCTTTTCAAATTGCTCATCTGAAAAACCCATAAGTCTCCAACATTCTTTCGGTGTAAGTTTTCTAATTCTATATTCGTTATTTTCCATTTCTATTCTTTTCACTCCTGTTACTGTAGCTGTTATAGTAGGACTGATTCGTCCGAATTCTTGAACTCGCCCTCGTCGTGTTTTACTGCTTGGGTAGCTTAAATCAGCTACTCCTCCAACTTCACATTCAATGTATCCTTTTTTTGTTGCTTGCTTAATTGGTATATATTTAATTATAATCATTTTTTGCTTGTTATCTATCTCCCAAATTCTCTTTTATATCTCCGATTTCTATATTTTCATTGTTATCATTTAGATATGTATATCCATATAACACTTTCAAACCAAATCTTTCACTCCTTAAAGTTGGTGAAAAATCTTTATAATATCGACATTCGTTTTCATAACCATAAGTATCATCAATTATTATTTTTGTTGTCATAATATCACTATTCTTGATTTTGCAAATTAACAATTATTTTTGGTTCAAGACCGCCTCCCCCCCCACGGTATTTAGGGCTGGGCTAATTCCGATGTCAAGATAAACCCTTCCTCTTTCTGGGTTTTTAAAATTCTTCTGTTCTTCAGTTTTGATTAAATTACCAATTTGTATAATCTTATTCATCCACATTAACCTCAATTAACACCTGGGGGGGATCTTTATAACTCGTTGCCTTTAGTGCCGCTATTAAATCATCTTTGACAGCAAGATAGACCTCTTGATTTTGATGTATTTTACCTGAATCGGGAATTAACCGCCCCACAACATTTACATTCTTCATCGTTTCGTTCCTCATTAACAATTATTTTTGGTGGGTCTTTATAACAGCATGATGGGGCTGTCCACCTGTGCCTCTATGTAAAAGTCGTATAATATCATTGTTATTATTCATCACTTACCACCACTAATGTTTGCCCCCTGTCCGCAAAGTATAGCAGAATTCATCCTCTCTGATTTCAAGATGCTCTTCTCTACGGCCGCTTTTTTGCAAATAATCTCTATCTTTCGGTTGAATCAATGCACTTATTGCAATTTTCATATGTTTCCTTTCTTGGTACAACTACGAACGGGTGATTACCCCCCCACTCATAGTTACAATCGTTGGCGCAATACCATAAGTACTATAAACTGCACCACGCCCGCTCTCAGGTCTGTTGTTAGGATTGTTATATACACATCCCATTCTTATTACTTTTAACATTACTTTTATCCTTTACTAAAATTGCTACAACCTTAGAATGTCTTTCCATTACAGTGGGAGAGATTCCTCTAACAGAAAAGACTCTTCCTGCCGTATGACCACTCGGAACGATATTCCCCACCACAATCATCTTATTGTCATTTATTTTCTATCACACCATTCATAGATTGGTTCCCAAAACCTTTATAATCTCTTGCTAATAATGAATTTGCAACTTCGGTTTCATGTTCAAATTTTCCACATTGATTTGAAATAATGCATGGCTTTATTGCGTCTTCACGACATCCCACTGATGGCGATCTACTGAGCCTCTGCCCCCCGTGCGAACGGCATTTGATACCACTTTATCTAACTTTCCACTTTCGACAAGCTCATCTATAAGAGCTTTTGCTTTAGGCGTATTTATGTAATATTTTTCATCTACCTCATCTTCGAGAACATCTTTGAGTCTAATCCCATTATCAAACGGTTCTGGGAACATAAATTTGCCATTATCGAGTTCTTTGAGGATAATAATCAGATATACACGTTCTCTATTTTGTGGTACCCCATAATTTTTCGCATTCAACACTTGATAATATGTGTTATAACCATATTCATGCAACTCGTCGATAAACATTTGAAAAGTTTCTTTGAACTGCTTTCCAACTATATTCTTGACGTTTTCATAAATTCCCCACTTGGGTTTATTTGCTCTTATAATTCTGAGCCATTCAACCAACAGTGAACTCCTTGACTTATCAAGATCTTCACTGCCGCAGTTAGGGCAGCAATTGCGCTTATCAAAATGCACTGTTAAAGGATTATACTCATACCCACATTCCTCGCACTGCCACTTGCTACCTTTTTGTTTGCCAGCCACACTGAAATCCTGACACGGGCTTCCTCCGCAAATCATATTAAAAGGCTTAATTTTCGTTTCATCTACCTTAGTGATATCGCCAAGATTTAATTGTTCATCTGTGCCGTGTACGGCGCAATAACTTTTTGTCGCATATTTATCAAACTCACAAAAATTTACAAGTTCCCATGATTTTAAATTATTATTTTTATTTACAAATATGAAGATGAAAACTGTAAATGCTTATTGCTTAAAATTTGAAAGAACAGAATATGGAAAATTAGTAAGGAAGCAGTATGAGTTAGGTCAGATAAAAGAAAGGCGCAGTAACATGCGTAAACTTACCGTGAGACAAGATGGAGTAACTAATACCTTGACGACGGTTCTTAAAGATAATTACATACTTATACAACAGGAGGAGTTATATGTTTGAAAAAGTTAATCCGTGCCATCCGGATAAGGTGGCAGACAGAATAGCTGGTGCTCTGGTTGATATGGCATACAGAAAAGAAGCCAATCCTCGCATTGCCGTGGAAGTTCTTATTGGACATGGCATATGTCACATTATTGCGGAAACATCTGTCGGGTTGAATAAGACAGATGTAACTGCCGCTGTTCATCGCATTGCTAGAAATCTTACTGTGGACTATGTTGAAGTATCGCAAGATAATTACCTTGCTAACAATCAAATTGGTGGTATCCGCTGTGGCGATAACGGCATTTTCAAGGGAATGCCCATAACTGAGGAACAGAAAAAGTTGTCGCAGATTGCACGGGACATTTTCTCAGTGTATCCCTATGATGGTAAGTACATTTTGGACAGTGACCGTCTTATCATCTGCCAGAGTAATGTACCATCTGATGCGCTCCATGAGAAATATCCAAATGCTGAAATCAATCCGCTCGGCGATTGGACGGGCGGTACAGATGTAGACACAAGTGCAACTAACCGCAAGCTCGGATCAGATATGGCTGATTCAGTGACCGGAGGCGGTCTGCACGGCAAGGATCTATCCAAAGCGGATATATCCGTTAATATCTACGCCTTCCTCAAGGCTCAAGAGACTGGTAAACCTGTGACACTCTGCTGTGCTATAGGTGATGATATTGTAGATGGCAAACCCTATGCTGAAATTGCAGAGATTGCACGGAATTATATCCGCTCAATTGGTGGATTTGAAAGATTCGCTGAGTGGGGACTGATTTGATAAACATATATAAGAACCGTGGGAACCACGGGGATAGCTTGGTAAATATCCCTTCGATAGAAGAGGGTTCCCAAGAACCCTGCGACTTTAGTCGTGGGAGGTTCAGAAAAGAACTGATTATTCCATGTGCCATTCGAGGTCGTGGAGATAAAAATAGACAAATGCTTGAACCACGGAAAGATGAAAATACGAATACAATTACATCTGTTCAAAAGGATAATGTGATATTGTATTTAAAAATTGAGGTGGACGATGAACAATGATATTAAACCTTTATTGTTGACAGGGTTTGGCGAACGAGTTTTCGGCTTGCAGTTTAGACAAGGTAATAGGGTGTATGATGCAAGTCAAATTGCAGTATGTCTAACTAGTTCTCCTGTTGGTAATATGGGGGGTATACAAATTTGTATTTAGTTGAAACTAATAAAGAAAGTAGAGAAAAGATAGATGAATGAAAATAATATTTTATGTCACTTTTTTATTGCATATCTAATAATGCCTCTTCTAATATAATCAACAATCATACGATATTGCCAAGAACAAACCCAGCCCAAACTATATATTTTATCTCCAACAAAAACCAATCCGTTTTTATCAAGATGTTTTTGAAAATCATCAAGACTTTTTATTACGCCTCCCTCAACATATTTTCTTCGTGATTCGAGATATTTAAGATATCTTTTGTATTTCTCACAAGTGAAACACTCTTCACTCCAAGGAAGAAGTTGTTTAGTCTTTTTACGATTAACTTCAAGTGCAGAATCACAGCCTGTACACGGTTTAACCATTTTCTTCCTCCTTAAAGAAACTTTCATAATCGAACCATTTATCCTTTATGATGTTCCCGATAATTTTAATTGTGTCGCCCCAGTTTTTGGTAGCCACTCTAATAAACTTGTCCTTGAGATCTTCCCATTTTTCAACGCCAACTGTGTCCATGATTCTCATAAGCGAAACTACCCCTTTTGATGAGCCATCAAACTTTTTTGCTCCCAAGTACCCATGTCCAAGACAGTACCCGCCGTAGCAACAAGCCCAACCTGCACCTTCAAGGCAGATGTTTGAAGTCAAACAACCATGATCACTCATTGAAAGAGATACGCTTGTGATTTTTGCGTTTTTAAAAACGTCAAGCGGCCGTTCGCAGGCGTGGAATCCCTTGTTGCAAACTTCTGCGTTAGGCTCTTCGTAGCTCTTACCTATTTCGTACTGCATACCTCGACAGCACAGGTTTTTGTCGAAGCCTTTGAAAGTTTTTATAATTTTATCCATTTTTCTGTTCCTCCTAATCCGTTCCTATAGTGTATCAAGATACATAGCACCACGACATTGGCGGTTGACTTACAAAACAATCTGCATTTTTGCAATCGGGGCAATCCCTTTTTGCCAAGCCAAAATCAGCATACCAGCATTCACGATTTATTTTCTTGAACTCGCCCAACTCTTTCGGTGTGTCGTAGATAATAAGGTCAGAAATGTGCCAGCCGTACATTTTTTCGTTTGTCATATACGATGCCACCTCTGCAATATCTAAACAAGCAGCGGCGTTGAATAACTCATCGTGCCCGAATGTTCTATCTATGATGTATGCGTCACACACGAATTCGCCGATCACTTTACCGCTGTTTTTCGCAACGTAATCAACGGTTGTCGAAATATCGCCTTTAATAAGCCCGTCATTACTTTTCGTACAATAGATATAGCACTTAAACGGCAGTTCAAGCTCCGGCTTGGTCTTGCGGACTTCGATTGTTTTCTTGCCGTTTGCGATAAACTCACAGTATTTAGGTTTAATGCTGAGTAAAACAGTTTTGCTCATAATTCCTTACTCCATCTCTGCTTTTTTTCTTTTGGTACACCATTATCTCTCTCCCTTGAGCCAGTCCAAATTTCGCCACCTGCGTTCTGCTTGTCGCAGACAAAATTACTTGCTTTGAGGCTTGCTCCGTTTTCGGATTGCAATATGTATGTTATGATTCTTTTGTACCCCATTTCTTTCGCTATCCGACAGCAAGCACCATATAGGCGACTGCAAGCGTTTCTCTCGCCATTGGTACAAAGACGATTAATTTCAAGCACAGTGCCGTCATCTAAATAGCGACTAACCGGACGTCCGCAAATAGCTACGCCAATTAGTTCCGCCGCACTATTTTCCAAACCGATACAGAATTTACAGCCTCGGACAGCTTTATGGTGACGATGAAACTTTGTTACATAGTCATTAGCTTTTTTAAGCGATATTGGTACAATTTTTGTATTATCTTTAATTTGTTTCACGCTCCCTTTTCAAACGTTGTTTTAGAACTTCGGCTGACAAATCCACCATGAACGAATTTCCGCAGTAATCGCATTCACACCTAACGCTTTGTACATCATCTGAAAAATCGCACTCTAAACGATAACTGCCGCATTTCGGACAGTTAAGAATATCACTATCGTTCAAATCATCAGATAAACATCCGAGTTCATATTCCGATTCGTACTTCATATAAGGAAGAATTTCGGCGCAGCGCATACATAAAGCGTAATCGCAAAATTCGCCTTCCCATTTTCCACTTTCATGTGAATACGTTTCGCCCGGCTCGATAATTTTTCCGCAATACTTGCACTGATGTTGCTTTCTCGCTTTATGAACTCTACTGTTCCAAAACTCCATTATGTACACCCCTTTTCATACTGTTTCCTCCAAATCCTTAACAGCATTATCAAAACAATCAAGCACCATTTCCATTGTCGTATCACAAAACACCTGATTATGTTCGCCTCTTCCGTAATCACAAAATATAGCTTGATTGTAGTCTTTTCGGCGGCGGTCTTGAGTTTCACTATCAACAGTCATTCGTTTTATGAAACAATCCCTCAACTTCTGAAAACGCTTCTGTTCAGAAAATTCCTTCGAGGGCAAATCACTAATAAGGTCTTCCACCGCAGTCAAAGCATCAGAATAGCCCATACCATAAAAATCATCTGTATTAATAGAGAATTTGAGAATTTCATCTATTAGATTATCCGCATTTATATATCTGCATGTCCTTTTTTTCATATGTCTCCTTTTTAAATAAAACACTTCTTTTATTCTTCTTTTTGATAGAACAAGTTCTTTATTCTTGCCAAAGCGTCATCGTCCTCAAGATAGAAACCGTCCGAACCAAGTCCTCTCTGAATGTTGCAAACCAATTGAAAAAATCGCCAATCCGGAACCTGTTCCCAAATATTTTGAAGTTCTTCGAGAAACGATTTAATTCTTTTCTTATCTCTCATTTTCTCTTTTTCCTTCAACGACATATGTTGCACTTTCATCCGCCACATGGAGCAGCCATGCGAAAGGAAACTGTTCAAAAGCACTGCCGACCGTTGTATTTCCGTCCCAACAGCTCATATGGCAATTAATCGCAACTGCTTCAACAGGCTTGAGTTTTATGTAATACTGAGCCAAAAACACAGATTTACTTCCGTGCCCGCCATAATTGAACTTTTCTTTGTGTGTATAGGCATCATAACTTTCCCAAACGCCCTGTTCGTTCTTTCTGTTTCTCTTTTCGGTTGCATACATATTTACCTTGCAAATATCGTGAAGCAGTGAGACAATTATGACCGAATCGGGGTCGGCTGTAATTTCTGAGTATGCCCTCAAAAGTCTCATAAGTTCGTCATATACATTCAGTGAATGTTCGACAAGTCCACCTGTATATGCGCCGTGGAATCTTGTGCTTGCCGGAGCTTCGTAGAAGCCGTTTGAATCGAGCCAGCCGAGCAATTCCTCCACGCCTTCTCTATTGGTTGACCTCAGCAGGTCTATAAATCTGTCTTTGTTGTTCATAAAATCTCCCTATTCTGTTTTTACATTTATGTAATCTAATACTTCTTTCATACCAAGCCCACCTTCATCCCATGGTTTCATGCAATAATTCCACAGTTTGGGATGAGTTTGTTTTAGCATCTGAAATCGGTTTGGCTCTTTTTCAAGATGTGTGCCAAAGCCGCAGAAAACGCAGCCTGTCCTATCTCGTCCTGTTGTATGTAATTTACCGTTTTTATCTTCAACGATTTCGCCGTAGACAGAACAGTAAGGAACGTTAAATTCTTTAAGATATTGCGAAACATCTTGTTCTGTCCAGAACGACATCGGCTGGGAAATAGGACGTTTATTATCAAAGGCATTGCACCCAGTCCTTAACCACACCTGTTTTCGTTGTGCGCTCTCACAAGCCATAGTAGCAACCATGGGCTTCTTGCCGGAAACTTTTTCATATGCTTTTGCAGGTTTCTTCTTCATAACAGTGCAGCATTGATTTCCTATTGGAATATCACTGTCCTTGAGCCAATTCCACTTTGCCAAGCAGTACCTTTGACCATATTTTTTGACATATTCGCTGTTATCATCAAATCTATCAACACAGCAACCTCCACGCCGAGCATTATAGATTTTCTCCGATACTTCTTTGCTAATCAGAGGATAGCCGTACTTAGCAATTACTTTTCTAAAATTCATTTCAGGCTTTAGCCATGTGATATTATTTTTGGTCTTGACAAATTCACGGATTTCGGGGAACTCAAGACCGGTATCGACAAATACTGCCTCTATATCAGGGCAGGCTCTTCGCGCAAGGTCAAGAGGAACGGTGCTGTCTTTCCCTCCACTAAAAGAAACGTAGACTTGCCCCCATTTATGATACCATTCAAGTATTCTCGCCTGAGTGACTTTGATTTTTCGCTCAAGCGGCCACGCCTACATAGTTTTTAAATCTTCTTTTGTATATTTATTTTCTATGTTCATCATCTCTGTTTCATAAGATTTTCGTTGCTCTGAAAAGTACCAATCTTTCGATGTTTTCAAGCCTTAAAAAGTGAATAAAAAATCAGTTTTATTCCGTATGTAATGGCATTTCACAATCTTGTAGACGTTGTTTTGCAATATTAAAATAAACATTGTCTTGCTCTATTCCAATAAAAGGTATGTTGAATTTTTTACACGCTACACCAGTCGTACCACTACCCATAAAAGGATCAATGACTACTATATCATCTGGGAGTATTCCTATGATATTCTCCATAACTTCTACGGGCATTTGACATGGATGAGCAGTTTTATCTTTGCTAACATTTTTAACTTGGTTTATATTCCACCAATCATAAAGTTTTGCACCTGTTTTTCCTTCGGCTATTCGTTTCTGTATCCGCTTATCATTTAAATTTTTATAAGGCTGTCTCACTTTCCTAAAATCTGGTTTTACGTTAAAAAATGCAACATCTCTATGCTGTCTTGCCGTATTGGAATTGTACACCCAACTTACAACCCTGTCAGGGAATATTCCCATTTGATAACTAATCTTATAAAGACTTTCAGGATAATGAATAATTACACATGGTGAAAGAGAAAATACTTCTCCCATTAATGATATATAATCCTCTTCAGGCAAATTGTCTTTGTAATTGTTATATTTATATCCTATATTAAAAGGAGGGTCACTGACTATTATAGGAAGCCTTGATTTACAGCCATGTACTATATCATCTATAATGTCTAAACAATTTTCATGAAAAAGTTTGATTTTGCCCCCCCCATCTATATCGACCGAATTTAGGTCTGTTTTATACTCAAAAAGCACTTCTTTATTCATTTATCTATACGTCCCATATCTAAATATAGCTCATCAACAGCATTTCTTTTTCTTTGCACACATTCAAATATCTTTTCTTCAATGGAATCCTTTGCTTGAAGAATAATATAGGTGCATTTATTGTTTTGCCCAATTCTGTGGATTCTGTCCTGACTCTGTTTATATTCTTCATAACTAAAACTAAGGGAATAATAAATGTTGTATGTGCAATTAACGAAAGTGAGTCCTTTGCCAAGAAGCTGAGGATGTGTAAATAATAGATTTATTTCGCCATTTTTGAACTTCCTAATTATATCGTCTCGATCTTTTGTTTTTGAAGTAAGTCCTACCCCGCCAAACTTTTTAGATAATGTATCAATTTCATGTTGAAATTGGCACCAAATAATTACTTGTTTATCTCTCAACTCTGATAAAACTTCTTTTAACAGCACTCCTTTTCCGTTGTCAAAAGTTGTAACAGAACCATCTTTGTTTATAACAAAACCGCTACAAATTTCACGAAGTTTCATTAGTTTTGCCGTAAATTCAAACTTGCTCCATTGATTGATATTTTCTTTAATATCATTTTCAAGAGCATCGTAATATTTTCTTTGCTGATTTGTCATATCAAACTCGCGAACTTCAAATACCTTTTCCGGCAAATCAACACAAGCATCCTTTTTAAGAAACACAGAACAGTTAGACAGTCGGGCGTAGTATCTATCCTTATCTTCATCCGTCTGATACCAAACATGTGGATTGGACATATCCTGATGAAAATATTTCGCAAGAAACCCATAATAGTTGTTTCCGAACACATCAGTATCAATAAATTTTATTTGTGGGAAGATCTCGCTGTTATGATTAGGTGTTGGACATCCGCTCAATACGAATCTGTGAGGAATAGCATCCGATATTTCAAGCAAAGATGATGTTATCTGACTTGACATATTTTTCATCACACTGCTTTCATCAACAATAATGCAATCAAAACCAGCTTTACACACCTCGTTACGAAGTATCTTAAAACTTTCATAATTCATTACATATATGTTTGCGTCTTCTTTCAACATCCTTAATCTGTATTCTCTGTTGTTTCCCCACACATTTACTATTGATATATGGGGATAAAAATTGTGGCAATCATCCATCCATGCGGTTTCTATAACGGAAAGCGGACATAGAATAAGAGTTTTGTTATAGTGACCTGCAATTTCTAAACCCATAATCGTTTTTCCTGTGCCGGTATCCGAAAAAATTCCATAACAGCCATGGTTCAAAGCTGTATCGACAATCTTCTTTTGATATTTACGCAAAAACGGAGAAGTTTCATAATTGATAAATTTATTTTCCTGCAACTTAGTATCGGAAGAAACCAAGCCAAGTTGAATTAGTTTTTGAATTGATGTATCTGGAAATTGCCATTTACCACCATGAAATCTTCTTCCCTCAATTGTTCTAATATAAGGTATTTGCTCCACGGGAATCTGAAGCTCAATCATTGGCAACACCTTGCTTCTTCAATTCTCTTTCTGCCTTTTTTCGTGCCTTTTCAGCTTTGGCCGCCTCACTTTGTGCTTTTCCGATTGCAAGTTGTTCGCTAAATCTTTCTTTCATTTTTTCAATAGAATCATCTGTTTCAAAAGAATTATCGTTCCATGTCGAAAATCTTTTTTCATTCGCAAGATCATAAAACTCTTTATTGAGTTCAATTCCGATGGCATTTCTGTGATTTTCAATGGCGACTTTATTAACCGTTCCTGCACCCGCAAAAGGATCTAATACTGTATCGCCGGGACAAGACCACAGTTTAACACAGCGTTTTACTAATTCTTCAGCAAAGGGTGTTGTGTGCCCAATTCCAGAATTGGGAATATTCCACATTCCATCAGCCCAATCAGCCCATTCGGCAAGTGTGATATCTGAACCTTTAATTACTTCACATACTCCGTCTTTTTTATAGACATACACAAAGCCAACATTTGCAGCAAGAATTGTATCTCTTGCTTTCATATTTCTGTAATAAAGGTTTCCCTGCGCCAGCATAGCTCTCTGGGCGGAATATTTTCTCCAAAATGCTTTAGTCCAAAGAGAGAAACCGTTATCAAGAAAGATGCTGTTTATAGCACCTGTAAGACTTTCTTGCCCATTTTTACCATCTCTTCCGAGAGTATAATTGTAATCCTCATATTGAATAACAAACTTTCCGCCGGGAACAAGGATTCTTTTACATTCCGCAATTACTAATCCGAGTAAATAATAATATTCCTCATATGTTTCACAGTTGGACAGATCGCAAGGATCGTTGCTGTAAACTCTTAAATTATGATATGGAGGTGAAGTAATAATAAGATGAACACTCGCATCTTTAATTTTCTTGAGTTCCTTTAAGCAGTCGCCGTTTATCCATACATTTTCAATTTTCATGTTTTACCTCTCTTATATGTAAATAATTTTTCCACTCTGTTTTCCTTACTATGTCTTTCATTTGAAACATCCAAACTCGTTGACACTTTTTTCTGCCATATGCACTCAAAATCATTGGGAGCTGAATATTCACTAATAAAAACATAATTGTTTTTACCTGTCTTTCTGCACCAATTCCAAAACTCGTTACTATCAAATTCGCCTGTGCTATATTTGGTTGTCATTGCATATGGTGGATCGCAATATATAACAGCATTTTCAATGTCTTGATATTCATTAGATAAATAATCACCGCAAGAAAATGTAACCGTTTTAATCTGTGGGATTTGTTTAATCAGATTTCTAAAAGCTTCATATACATAATTTCTTGGTGTCACTTTGTCCGCTTTAAATCCTCTTGCATATCCACCAAAATATTTAGCGCCAAAGGTCGTGTTAAAACCTACATATCCAACATAATAATCCGGATATTTTTCCTTGTTTATTTTTACATCGTTATATTCGTCCTCTGAAACGTAACGGGGGGGTGTCCAACCCTCTTGCAACGCTTTAAACATTGCAATTAACTGAGGATGAATATCGTTACCAATTCTGTTTTTGCAGCGAATTTTATCGATCATATTAGCTCCACCAACAAAAGGTTCATAATATGTATCCACTTTGTTATCATCAATGCACTTTTGCAAAATCGGTGCGACATGCTTACTGATTCTGTTTTTACTTCCAACAAACTTTATATTTCTCATCTCCTTAATCTCTGTCTTTCTACGCTTGCTTTTAAATGCGAAAGGTTGGTGCTTTGCCAAGTAATTGCTGTCGATAAAATTTTAGATTTATTTGTACTGCCAATAATAACCGCCAGCCATATGATATGTTCCTTTACAAGCATCTCCGATATGACTAATGCCCGTTTGCCTAACAGCGTCTCTTATTGACAAATACTCCTTTACTTCATTCATATCTTTATCATAACAAACAACGGGTTTTCTTGTTGACATGCTTGCCTTTTGACTCTCTGCTCTCCTCAATAAGGCTGTTCCATATTTTGTGTTTTCTTCTATAGACACCCACTCTAAATTATCGGCATTATTGTCTAACTTGTTCTCATTTTTGTGGTTTACAATTGGCAAATTATCCGGATTTGGAATAAACGCCTCGGCAACCACTCTATGTATCGACTTATGGTATCTTTTTCCATTGCTGTATAAATTCACCCTTTGATAACCTGCGTTTGTTATTTCAGGATTAAGAAATAAATTTCTTTTTATACTGAATATTCTTCCATCGCTAAATATTAAATAGTTTTTGAAACCTTCAATATTTGATATATGTACTTTTTCGTCTTCCTGTCTTATAGACTGTATAATCAAGTCAGATATTTGTATCAACTCCATGTTAAGATGTGTCAATTATTTGTATTATTCTTATTAAAGTTGCAAAAAAAAACTGTTTATCAATCAAGCCAACGCACTATCGGTTCCGTTGTACTATCTTTCTCCTAAACAAACCATGCATAACGCTTCGATAAATATTTTGTATTATTCCTACTAACGTGGTACAGTTACTTTGCAAATAAGTGTACCTATAGTATATCACGTTTGTTTAGCCTTGTCAATACTTTGTACTATTCTTTTTAAATATTTTTACAAGCTTGCTGACCACTCGCAAACCGACCCTACGGAAAAAATTGTATTGCGTATTATCTTGTATTCCCACACCTTTTCATCGCCGTCTCGCAGCATTATCAGTTTGCCTTTGTAGTGCGGTTCGGATTTGTACGAATATGCCCTCGCCCACAACTCCAAATAAGGTACTCCGTCTTTTGTTTGCTTAGCGGAATTTATAACTATCCAAGTTTTATATATCCTTGCAGGTATCGCCTTGGATGAATTATCTTCAAATATATATCCGGCTACACCCTCGCATTTTTCAGCGAGGGTTTCAAGTCCGCGAGTAGAGAATCTAATATTATCGTCATCGAAATCGTTATTCGCAAGGATAAACTCATATGTAGAAAGGCTTTTGATATCGACAGGAAGTTTTGCATACTTCCCGATAAGCTTAGAATCATCTTGTTCTGTCTTATCCTTTTCAGGAAGAAGCTCAAAAGAGATGACTTCTATGTCTTTTCCTTTTTCTTTCTTGAAATCTTCACTGAACCTCCCACGACTAAAGTCGCAGGGTTCTTGGGAACTCCTTTCCATTGAAA
>ERZ808277.74-NODE-74-length-57499-cov-4.355407_pt1 | contig 57499 bp, 46 predicted proteins | sample MGYA00521240_ERZ808277 | MGnify/ENA primary metagenome ERZ808277 (study PRJEB31516, sample SAMN03275599) | gut metagenome | biome: mammalia-associated habitat; material: feces | host: Papio cynocephalus | place: Kenya | collected 2012-07-17 ... | reverse complement strand
AAGCACGGCAATGACACTTAAATTACTGTTCTTATCAAAACTCGAAGTTGGGGCTATATAGAAGAATCGTTGATATTTTAATGAATTTGCGTTCTTGTGAAAAGTGCAGTCAAATTTATGTAAACAGGCGTTTTCCTGCTAATAGTCTGAATGCCGAAGTTTGGCTAATAGTTGTCCCACTTAAAGTCGTCAAAATCTTGAATTTGAATTTCGCGGGAGTTTCTAAAGTATTTTTCCATTTTGCGAATCGTAAGAGGCGTTTTGTTTTTATAGTTCGGGTTCATATAAAAATAGGCGCTATATAGCGATTTTTGCATTTTTTCGGTCGCGCTGTTATCGTCAATAAATATAATTCCTGCGAGGTTTTGAGCAACTTCTTTTACCGTAAGCTGCGTTGAGCAGTATGCCCCGGAATGTTCAGAGGCTTTTTCGTCAATTCGGTTCAGCTCGATAAACGTACGGCGCGCAAGCGAGCGGTAAAAAAGATTGTTAAAGTCGCCAAAATCAACTGTCTCGCTGTTAAACCACGGATTTTTTACGATTGTAATGACCGAATATTCGTTGTCCAAAAGTTTTGAGCCGTAATCCAAAAACTTAAACTTGTAAGCTTCCGCCATGGCAAACGGTGAATATTCTGCAACTGTTGTCAAAATATCGGTGTACTGAATTCTGAATGTAAAATCTATTCCAGAACGGGAAGTATATTTTAAAACCCGTTTATTTTCCGAAACAGCCTGTACTAAAGCCCGAAAAATCCGTCCTTTTTCAAACCCAAGGTTTTTCTTTACTTCTGAATAATCGATTTCCGAGCGGTTATCTGCTCCAATCATTACAGATTTTTTTAACGAAAGCATTGAATATTCTTCAACACGTTCAAATATTTCTTCGAGAATGTTTTGATGAATGCAGTTGAATGACTTTACGTCCGTAAAAATGTCGTAGTGCCTAAAATGCAGGCACAAATCAATGTCTATTGTCTGAGTGTGCCCGATTTTTGAGGGGATCGCGCTTTTGTGCTTTTCGACAGGAAGAATATTTATATAGCTGAGATTAAAAAATTCCGAAAACTGCGAATAAAAATCCAAGGCAACAAGCTCAGAATAAGGTCCTGCCCATCTGGAGTTTCTTGCTTCCGCTATGTTCTTTACTTTTTCTGTAATCTGAACAATTGCCTGTCTGTCCGCAGAATACTTTTTTTGAAGGCGTTTGAGCCGCTTTATAAAGTTTTCGGCAAAAAGATTTTTTGGCTCACTGTTTAGCGGCGAAATGCACTTGTTTGTGTTCTTCTTGTTTTTTACAATTTTTTCAACATTAAAAATGTCTTTTATAAGTTTTTCAAGATTTTCAACATCGGTCATAGAACTTTTCCGCATCGGTCCGTGCATTTACCGCCTAAGACAGGAATCCTAGCGTTTTTTTACAGGATCGCTTGTTAAATCGACGCCGAGTTTTTTAAAAATCTTGCGGTCTACTTCGCTAAGCATTACGCTCGTATGAACCTGACAGCCTTTTAAAGCAGGAAGCTGCTCAAGAGCCTTTTTGCAGTTTTCGTTGTTTGGACTGAGCATAGAAAGAGCTACCAAAACTTCATCTGTATGAAGGCGCGGATTGTTTCCCTGCAAATAGTTCACCTTCATATTCTGAATAGGCGCAATCATTGCGGCAGGAATAAGTTTTACGATGTGGTCAATTCCCGCAAGATGCTTGATTGCGTTTAATATGAGGGCCGCGCAAGTTCCAAGCAAATCTGATGTTTCTGAAGTGATTATTGTGCCGTCGTTCAGTTCGATTGCGGCCGCTGGAAGTCCGGATTTTTCTGCGCGTTTGCTTGCGGCAACTGTAACAAGACGGTCGGCCGGAGTTATCTTTGCCTGCTGCATTAAAAGAGTAAGTTTGTTTACTTCGGATTCTTCGCACTTCCCGTCAGCAAGGTTGCACAAAGCAGTATAGTAGCGTCTGATAATTTCCTGACGGCTCGCATAGCAGCATGCCTCGTCGTCAAAGATACAGTTGCCTGCCATATTGACGCCCATATCCGTCGGCGATTTATATGGATTTTCTCCAAAAATTCCCTTAAAGATTGCATCCAGCACCGGATAAATTTCTATATCGCGGTTGTAGTTTACAGTCGTAACCCCATAAGCCTCAAGATGCCATGGGTCAATCATATTAACATCGTTTAAATCGGCAGTTGCCGCTTCGTAAGCAAGGTTTACAGGATGCTTTAGAGGAAGATTCCAAATAGGAAACGTTTCAAACTTGGCATATCCTGCCTTTACACCGCGAACATTTTCGTTATAAAGCTGGCTTAAGCAGACAGCCATTTTGCCAGACCCAGGACCTGGAGCTGTAACAACAACAAGCGGACGGGAGGTTTCTACATAATCATTTTTTCCATAGCCTTTATCGCTGTCGATAAGAGCAACGTTGCTCGGATAGCCTTCTATCAAATAATGGAAATAAGACTTTATTCCAAGTTTTTTAAGACGTTTAGCAAAGGCCTTTGCACCTTCCTGTCCGCAATAATGCGTAATAACAACAGAACCTACAAATAACCCTCTGTCCATAAATTCCTGGCGCAGACGAAGGACATCTTTGTCATAAGTAATACCCAAGTCGCCGCGGACTTTGTTTTTTTCAATATCCAATGCGCTGATTACGATTATAATTTCTGCCATATCAGCCAGCTGCAAAAGCATCTTGAGTTTACTGTCTGGCTCAAACCCAGGCAAAACACGGCTTGCATGAAAGTCGTCAAAAAGTTTACCGCCAAATTCCAAATAAAGCTTGTTTCCAAAATGCGAAATACGCTCTTTAATGTGTTCAGACTGAATTTTCAAATATTTATCGTTATCAAAACCTTTTTTCATATCTTAAAAAGTATAAACGATTTGAACTTTTTTTTCTATGGCAGTGAGATTTTGACAAAAAAAATGGCTGTCTGAAAATCAGTCTTCAAACAGCCATTTTTTGTTTAATAATTTAACATTTTAAGCGTTAATTATTTTTTTAGCTCTTCAAGCGCATCAACATAGGAAAGATTCAATCTTCCCATTTTGTCTACTTCAAGAAGTTTTACAGGAATCTGCTGGCCTTCTTTAAGAACGTCCGTCACTTTTTCAACTCTCTGTCTTGAAAGTTTAGAAATGTGGCACAAGCCTTCTTTTCCTGGCAAAATTTCAACAAAAGCACCAAAATCCATTATGCGCTTTACAGTGCCGTTGTAAATTGTTCCAACTTCTGGATCTTCACAAATGCCTTTTACAGCGAGTTTCGCTTCTTCAGCAGATTTTCCGGTTTTTCCGTAAATCTGAACAGTTCCGTCATCTTCTGTGTTGATTGTAACGCCGTACTGTGCGCAAAGAGCTTTAATGTTCTTTCCGCCAGGTCCAATCAAAGCGCCGATTTTATCCGGACTAATTTTCATAGTCAAGATTTTTGGCGCAAACGGACTAATTGGCTGAGGCTTGTCGATGCATTTTTCCATGATCGAAAGAATATGCAAGCGTCCGGCTTTTGCCTGGGCGAGAGCTTCTTTCATAATCTGTGTTGTCACACCGGCAATCTTAATATCCATCTGGAAACCAGTAATTCCGTCTTTTGTTCCGGCTACCTTAAAGTCCATATCGCCGAGATGGTCTTCTTCACCAAGGATATCAGAAAGAATCTTGTAATTTCCGTAAGGATTGTCGCCTTCTGGTTCTGTAATAAGACCCATTGCAATTCCTGCAACCATCTTCTTCATAGGAACGCCAGCAGCGAGCATTGCAAGACAACCGCCACAAGTAGAAGCCTGAGAAGAAGAACCGTTAGATTCCATGATTTCAGAAACTACGCGAACGGTATAAGGAAATTCTGTAACTGGCGGAACCATGGCTGCCAAAGAACGGCGGGCAAGGTTTCCGTGTCCAATTTCGCGGCGGCCTGTTGTAAGACGTCCAACTTCTCCAACAGAATAAGGAGGGAAATTGTAATGAAGAATAAAGTTTTCGCTTCTTTCTCCATCAATATCGTCATAAACCTGGGCATCGAGTGTTGTGCCAAGAGTACAAACTGCCAAGGACTGAGTTTCGCCACGTGTAAAAAGAGCCGAACCGTGTGGACGAGGAAGAACGTTCACTTCGCAAGTAATCGGACGAATTTCGTCACATTTACGGCCATCAATTCTCAAGCCTTTGTCCAAAATGCTCTTTCTAAGCAAGTTGTACTGAATATCATCAAAGCAAGAATCAAAAAGCTTTTTCTGAATTTCATCTGACAACTGTTCAGCATATTTCTGTGCAACCTGCTCTTTTGCCGCGGCAATTGCCTTGCCGCGAGTCATTTTTCCGTCCTGGAAACATGCTTTTTCAAGGAGAGGTGTTGCATCTGCAATAATCTGCTCTTTGTTTGCAAGCTCAACATTAAGTGGAGCAAGTGGGAGTTTTTCTTTTCCACATTTTGCAACAAGCTGTTCCTGAAGCTCGCACATAGCCGTAATAAAGCCCTGCGCCTGTTCAAGAGCGCCGAGCATTACTTCCTCGCTGACTTCGTTCGCACCGCCTTCAACCATCGTAAATCCGTCTTTTGTTCCGGCAACAACGATTTCGAGCTGAGCTTTTTCCTGCTGATAGAAAGTCGGGTTGATTACATACTGTCCGTCAATATAAGCGACTCTTGCCGCTGCAACTGGTCCATGGAATGGAATATCAGAAATTGATACTGCTGCAGAAGCGGCAATTACTGCAAGAATGTCCGGTGGATTGATTCCGTCGGCAGAAACACAAGTCGGAACAATCTGGATTTCACGACCAAATGCAGGTTCAAAAAGAGGACGCATAGGACGGTCAATAAGGCGAGAAACCAAAATTTCCTTGTCCTTTGGACGACCTTCACGTTTTACAAAGCCTCCTGGAATTTTTCCTGCGGCATAATATTTTTCATTGTATTCAACAGTAACCGGGACAAAGTCCAATCCCTCTTTAACTTCGGAAGAGGCACATACAGTTGCAATTACAGATGTTCCTGCGTACTGCGCATAAACACATCCGTTTGCCTGTTTACCGATTTTTCCAGTTTCGAGAATTAAATCTTCATCACCAATTTTGTAAGTTACTCTATTTACTGCCATTACTTACACCTCCACGTTTATTATTTGCGGAGACCAAGTTCTTTAATAAGCTGGCGGTAAACTTCCAAATCCTTTCTCTGAAGATATTTAAGCATCTTGCGGCGCTGTCCGATTACTTTGAGCAATCCACGTGATGCGCCTGCGTCTTTTGGGAAGTGCTGGCAGTGAACTGTAAGCTGTTTGATGCGTTCAGTAAGGAGAGCGATCTGAACTTTTGTGTTTCCTGTGTCGGCTTCGTTTTTGCCAAATTTGCTGACTACTGCAGCTGATTCTTCTTTTGTAAGCATTTTACTTACTCCTTAAAATATTTATTTCTCTGGGTAACCAAATTGAATTGCCCGCACAAAGCCTCTGAGCGATCCGTCAGAATCCAGCACGCGAAGTAAACCGGAATCTAATTTACAGGCTACAGTTTTTGCTGCGGAAATCTCTTCGCTTCCAGAAATTACCATTTTTATTTTGACAGCATATTCACCATCAGGCGGAAAAATCTGACTTCCGTGTTTTTTTGCGGTCAGATAATTTTTTCCTTCTATTGTTTCCCTATACCATTCAAAACCCGCACAGTCAATAGTATACGGATTTCTGAGCATTATGCTTATTTCATTAAACTTTTTATCAAGAACATCCTCACGAATTCTTGAAGAACTTACTTTTTTGCCAGAATAATCAACAAAACTGACAACATTAAGCTCGATTTTATTTTTAGCGCAAAATTCTTTTAAAGCAGGAATATCGGTCAAGCCTTTGTAACCGCATCTAAAATCTTCACCTTCGGCAAGATATTTTACATTGCAGTTATCTTTTAAAATTGACAGAAAATCACTTCCTTGTATTTTAGTAAAATCGTCGGAAAAGTCAATTACAACGACAAACTTAAATCCTTTACGCATTAAGAATTCTAGCTTTTGAGAGAGCGATGAAACCTCTCCGCTAAAATCTTTTCCGGACTTTTCAAGCCGTGTAGAATGGCGAAATGTTACAATTCCCGGCACAAGCTGTTTTTTTTCAAGAATTGAATCAAAAATCGAATCGTGCCCGATATGCATTCCATCAAAACTCCCAATGCTAAGGGCTGTTTTCTGACTTCCAAAATCCTTTATGGGCTTTCCGTTTACAACCTGCTCCCAGGAATATATTTTCAGTTTTTGCTCTTCCGGCTGAATTACAAAACCGTAACTGAATTTTCTGCCGTTTCTTTTCACTGTTCCTGCAAACTTTAAATCAGGATAAAAAACCGCAAGTTCACAGTTTTCAGGAGTTTTTTCTTCAAAATAGAACGAATGTCTTCTTAAAAGACGCCCGTTGGCAAAATCTTGAACGTAGCCTGTGCAAAGCATGGCCGGAGAAAATCCACATAAACGCGCAATTTCTGCCGTCATCGGATAAGTTGAATTTCTTACCTTTTCCGCAAAACAAGGATCGCTTTTTCTGTTTTTTAAAGATTTTTTTTCGCCATATACAAGGCTTGAAATCGTAAATTCTTCCAAATCTTCATGGCCTGCCGCATTTTTTAAATAAAAAGGCCCTACTCCAGTGCGACGCAAAGCCTTTAAATGAGCGACGGTTCCACATTCCTTTGCAATATCGCGGGCAAGAGAGCGGATATAAGTTCCTTTTGAACAGCTGACTTCGACAAGAGCATATTTTTCAAAAAAATCAAGCAATACGATTGAGTGAATTGTTATTTTTCTCGGCGCAAGTTCAACTTCCTCGCCGCTTCGCATAAGGTCGCTGGCCCTTTTTCCATTTACGTGAAGCGCGCTGAATTTTGGCGGAACCTGTTCAATTTCTCCCTTGAACTTTTTCAAAGCCGCGCGAACTTCTTCTTCGTCAGGGATTCTTCCTGTCTTTATTACATTTCCGGTTGGATCGAGGGTATCGGTTTCCGTGCCGAATTCAATCAATGCAAGGTAAGTTTTTCCAAAATTTGTAATATGAGAAACTAGACGCGTCAAATGGCCTGTAAGAACGACAAGAAGCCCGTCCGCAAAGGAATCCAATGTTCCCGTGTGCCCGACTTTTTTTGTGCCAAGAGATTTTTTTACTGCCGATAAAGAAGCAAAACTCGTTTCTCCGGACTGCTTGCTTAAAAGCAAAATTCCGGAGTTTGCGTTACTGCCCGTCTGTCTGCTGTCTGCGGATCTCATTTTCCTCTGCTTCAAGACGATTTAATTTATTTACCATCTCAAAGCCGTCCTTTATTGAACTGTCAGCAATAAAACTGAGTTTTGGAAATTTTCGAATTGTAAGTTTTCTTGCGATTGACGACTGTATGAATCCTGCCGCGCTGTTAAGCCCGGCAACTCCTTTTAAAATCTGTCCCTCTGGCAAAAAACTCGAAACATAAACTTTTGCATAAGCCAAATCTGCGGCAACTTCAACACGATTTATCGTCAAAAAAGTTGAAACACGCGGATCTTTTATTTTCTGGGTGCTGACAAGCAGTGCAATTTCGCCGCGAATCTGCTCACCCAGTTTTGCAAGTCTAAATTCACCCATTATTCAGCATCTCCATTCGGAACAAATGAAGGATTTAACTTATCTTTTGCTGCTTTTTTTGCTTTTCCTTTAGCCTTTGCTTCTGCTTCTTCTGCGGCAATCTGCGCTGCTGCAGCTTCTGCTTCGGCTTTTGCAGCGGCAATTCTCTCTTTAGCCTTTGCTTCTGCTTCGGCTTTTTCATCTACGAGAGATTCGCCAAGTTTTCTTGCAACTTCAACGTATTCAATAACTTCAAGCTGATCGCCAACCTGAATGTCCTGCCAGTTTTCAAGACCGATACCACATTCAAAACCGGCCTTAACTTCTTTTGCATCGTCCTTGTAACGTTTGAGCGAAGAAATTTTTCCTGTCCATTTAACAATTCCGTCTCTGATAAGGTTAACAGTAGCTGATTTTTTAACAAGACCTTCTGTAACTGAACATCCTGCAATAACTCCAACTTTTGGAACACGGAATGTGTTGCGAACTTCAACCATACCGATATTCTGTTCAATTGTATCTGGACGGAGCATTCCTTCCATTGCCTGCTGAATCTCTTCAACACATTTATAGATAACGTTGTATTTTCTGATTTCTACTTTTTCTTCATCAGCAAGCATCTTAGCTTTTGCCGTTGGACGAACATTAAATCCAATAATGATTGCATTTTCATCTGCGGCCGCAAGAGTAACGTCGCTTTCGTTGATTGCGCCGGCAGAAGAATGAATTACGTTCAAGCGAATTTCCGGAGTTGAGAGTTTTTCGAGAGACTGTTTCAACGCCTCTGCAGAACCTTGGAGGTCAGCTTTTATGATAACCTTCAATTCTTTTACTTCGCTTGCTTCGATTGTAGAAACGAGGTTGTCCAATGTAACTTTCTTAACAGCCTTTGCCGCCTCAAAACGCTTGAGTTCCTGGCGTTTGTTTGAAATATCGCGGGCATCGCGTTCAGTTTCTGTAACCTGGAACGGATCCCCGGCATTCGGCATCTCATCTAAACCGAGAACTTCAACTGGCATAGAAGGAGTAGCTTCTTTTACTTTTTCTCCGCGGTCGTTGAACATTGCGCGTACTTTTCCAGAATAAATTCCGGCAACAAACGGATCTCCAACCCTCAATGTACCGCTCTGAACCATAACATCAGCAATAACACCGCGTCCCTGGTCAACATGAGATTCAATAACTTTTCCTTCTGCACGTGTATCCCAATGAGTCTTTAATTCAAGCATTTCTGCCTGAAGAAGAATTGCATCAAGAAGCTCGCTGATTCCTTCGCCTTTAAGAGCAGAAATTTTTACGTACTGAGTGTCTCCGCCCCATTCTTCAGGAGTAAGCCCCTGTTCAGAAAGCTGTGTCATTACTCGGTCAGGATTTGCATCCGGCTTATCAATTTTGTTAACTGCAACGATAATCGGAACTTTCGCATCTTTTGCATGGCTCAAGGCTTCGAGTGTCTGCGGCATTACACCGTCATCTGCGGCAACTACAAGAACACAGACATCTGTAATTTGAGCACCACGAGCACGCATCATTGTAAAGGCTTCGTGTCCAGGAGTATCGAGGAATGTGATTACGCCCTTTTCAGTCTTAACCTGATAAGCACCGATTTTCTGTGTAATTCCGCCGGCTTCGCCAGCTGCAACATTTGTTTTTCTGATTGCATCAAGTGTTTTTGTCTTACCGTGGTCAACATGTCCCATTACGGTAACAATTGGCGGACGAGGAAGCTCATTTCCTTCTTCACCCTTGTCGCTTTCAATTACAGTTTCGTCATAAAGAGAAACAAGATGAACATCACAGCCGTATTCGGCAGCAAGAAGAGTTGCTGTGTCAGAATCAATGCTTTGGTTTATTGTAACCATCATTCCCATTGACATAAGCTTTCCGATGATTTCGCTGGCTTTAAGGTTCATTTTCTTTGCCAAATCAGAAATCGAAACAGATTCCATAATATCGATTGACTTTGGAACTACGCTTGCAGGAGTAACTGCCTTCTTCTTATAAAGTTCTTCTTCGTCAAAAAGCTCTTCCTTGTCCTTGCGGTTGTTGTAAACCTGTTTTTTGCCTTTAAAAGCCTTTTTTCCAGGTCCTTTCTGTTCAGGAATTGCAGATGCAACTGGCGCTCCTCCAAAACCCGGTCTTCCACCGCCAAATCCTGGACGGCTGCCAAATCCTGGTCTTCCAGCCTGATTTGGTCCACGGTTAAATCCGCCTTGTCCATTTGGACCGCGGTTGAATCCGCCCTGACGGTTAAATCCGCCGCCCTGTCCGTTTGGACCGCGGTTGAATCCGCCCTGACGGTTAAATCCGCCGCCTTGAGCGTTTCTATCGCGGTTCTGATAATTTTCGCGCGCCTGCGCTCCAGAAAAACCTCCGGAACGCTGTCCGTTATTGTTATAATTTCTGTTTCCATAACCGCCGTTATAGCCACCTTCGCGATTGCCATAACCACCGTTCTGACCACGGTTGTAACCGCCGTTACGCTGACGGTTTGGAGTTGAAAGATTGCCGGCTTTTACATTTGGTCTTGCAGAGCCGATTTCAAAAGTAGTACGAGTCTGTCCAGCAGGACGCTGTTGCTGAGGACGAGGAGCAGAAGAAGCTGCTGCTGCCGGTACAGGAGATTTTTTTACAACTGGAACCGGACGCTTTTTATTTTCTCCGTTTTCAGCCGCACTTTCCTGAGCCTGCGCAGGCGCTTTTCTCTTTACGACTACAATTTTTCTCTTTTCCGGTGTACCTGAATTTGCAGAAATAGCAGCAGATGCTTTGTTTTCTGCTGGTTCTGCTTTTTTCTTATTCAATACAAATCCGGGCTTTTTCTCTGTTTCTTCAGCCATATTTTCTCGTTTTTCCCCTTTTAATTTTTCTCGCACTACTCTTTTAGCCTTCGATATTAAAATTTCAAAGACTTTTTATTCTACCGTTTTTTATTACTCAAATTCAAATTCTACGCCACATTTTGGACATTTTGTCATATCCAAAGTGATTTTTGCGCCACATTCAGGACAGAAATACTCTTCCTCTTCTTCCTGTCCAGGCTTTTCTTCTTCTGTTTTTTCAGAATCATCTTCAACAAATTCAACTACATCGCGAATGATTGAATTCACTTTTTCAAGCTCTTCCTGGGTTACGCCTTCAACATTGATTGAATCAGAATCGAACGAATCAACAAAAGTCTGAATATCATCAAATCCAGCAGCCTTGAGCTTTGCAGCAACATCAACATCAACTCCTGGCAATTCAGAAATCGTCGAAATCGGTTCGCTTTCTTCAGAACCAGCGCTTTCTTCTGAAGAATTGTTAAAGAGATTTTCCGCAGCCTTGCGTGTAGAGAACTGGCTCAAATCCATTTCTGCAGCCTGCTCTTCGGTTTTTACGTCAATTGACCAGTCGCAGAGACGGTTTGCAAGACGAACATTCATGCCAGATTTTCCGATAGCAAGAGAGAACTGACTTTCGTTTACAATTGCAAGAGCCTGTTTTTTTTCTTCATCCGTAATCAAAACTTTCTCAACTTCGGCAGGCGAAAGCGCGTTTTTAATAAACTCAACAGGATTCTGGTCATAGCGCAAAACGTCGATTTTTTCACCTTCAAGCTCGCGGATTACATTCTGAATACGTACACCCTTAAGACCAACACACGCGCCTACAGGATCCACATCTTCCTTATTAGAGAAAACTGCAATCTTAGTGCGATAACCTGCTTCACGAACAATTTTGTAAATTTCGACTGTCTTATCTTCAAGTTCAGGAACTTCAAGCTCAATAATTGACTGTACGAATTTAGGATCTGTGCGGCTCAAAACCAGCTGAACTCCAGAAGAAGTAGTTTTTACGTCAACAACAATAGCCTTAATTCTGTCATTTTTCTGATAAATCTCGCGTGAGCTCTGATATTTTTTTGGAAGAACTCCTTCAACTTTACCAAGATCAACGTAAATATTTCCGTTGTATTCGCGCTGATAATATCCAATGATAACTTCGCCGATTTTGTCTTTATTTTCTGCCAGAAGATTGTTTTTAAAGCTTTCGCTCAACCCCTGATGAGCAGCCTGTTTTCCAGTAGAAACAGCAGAACGCTCAAAAGTCTTTGGATCAACAAGAATAAGGATTTCATCTCCAACTTCACATTCCTCGCTCATTTTAAGCGCATCTTCAAGTTCAATTTCTGTCACAGGGTCGTAAACACCATCTACAATTACTTTTTTCGAGTAAACCGAAACATCCGACAAATCATCTGCAAAATGAACTTCGCAGTTGTCCGCTGTTCCGAAAGTTTTTTTGTAAGCCGCCTTGATTGCAGACTCTACAGTCTGTTTAACAGATTCTACAGAAACTCCCTTTTCTTCTATGAGTTCCCGAATCGCTTCTGACATTTCTGACATATTATTTCTCCCTTTTGAAGTAGAAAAAAATTAACGGTTGCCTCATTTTTTAGAGGCTTCCCAAAAAATTCAATTCTGCAATTACAAATGAATAAATTTTGCTTTTGCTATATCTGCATAAGAAACAGTCTTCTGCTCAACAGAACCATCCGAATTTTCAACTTCGAGCGTTATCGAAGCATTGTCAGAGGAAACAACTTTTCCACCGACCCAATCCGTAACTGTTTTATCCCAAACCCGGACCTGACGTCCTTTAAAAAACGCAAATTCAGCCGCATTTTTTATATTTCGCTCCATTCCAGGAGAAGTAAGCTCCATGTAAGTATCATCAGTTCCAAGAATTTCTTCAATTTTTGGAAGAAGCGCATGATGCACCTTCGAGCAGTCATTTACGCCGATATTTACACTCGAATCATCTCCTGTAATTACAGCAAGAATATGAGTCGTGCTTCCATGTTTAGAAAATTTTAACTCAACAAGGTGGTAGCCAAGCGAAGAAGCAACATTTTCACATTCCTGATAATGCGGATAAGAAGTTAAAGGTATATAATCCATAATCTCTGTAATTTTGCTCCGGCAATAAAAAAGGACCCGTTTGCGCGGATCCATTTAAATATTACTATTAAAATGTTAACATACTTTACGATTTTAACAAAAAAATGTCAAGTACAATTCCTTATATAACAAAAAACTACAAAAGTTCAGCCGCCTTTTTTATATGCTCCGGCAAATCCACGTTAAAAACAGTTTTTTTCCCATCGACAGGAAGAGTTATCGTCGTCGCAGCAAGACACAGTTTTTTAAGGCCGAGTTTCCGCGCCTTTTTATTCAATTTAAAGTTTCCGTGCTTATCATCCTGAACAATCGGACAGCCGGCCTTTGCAAGATGAATTCTTATCTGATGCATTCTTCCGGTTCCAAGCGCAAGGTGCAAGACAGAAAGCTCGATTTCTTCACTTTCAAAAGAACCATCCTCCTTTTTAGCAGCATTTTCCGTTCCAGAAACAATTTTAACTTTTCCAGATTTTAAAACCTTAAAGTCCGTAACAGCATTCAATTCACGTCCAGCTTTTACAACGTTGTCTTTTAAAGTTCCAGCCAAAGCCGTTTTTCCATTTACACAAGGCAATCCAAAACATACAGCCGTATATTCTTTTTTTACCTGTTTTCCTGCAATCAAGCCAATCCATCTATTAGCCGCGGCCGCCGACTTTGCAACAACCATAAGACCGGACGTTTCCTTGTCGAGCCTGTGCACCAAAAAAACCTTATAACCGACCTGCTTAGAAAGCTCTTCGTCCAAAGAATGCGCAATACCTGCGCCGCCCTGAACACTCATTCCGGCTTCTTTATTTATTAGAAGAATTTCCTCATTTTCATATACAATTTGAATATTTTTCATCCGATTATCAATCTGTAAGTATTTTTTTTGATTTTTTGGGGCCATTTTTGCTTGCGCAAAAACCGGGCTTTTCAGGGTTGTCATTCCAAAAAATGCAATTTCGCAAAGCGCAATCACATTTTTGGAACGCGCTTCGCTCGCCCTTACAATCCCTTGTCCAGTTGTGTATATTACAAAAAAAGTATTTTTTAGCCTAGTATTTTATGGAAGTGTCAAAATTATGAAAAAATTCCACCAAACTTTTATCCGCTCGATTTTTGCAATATTCTTTTTAATTTTTCCAAGTTTTCATTCGTTTTCAGAACTGATTTCAAGTTCAATCTACGGCTACAGCATAGATTTTCCAGAAATGTCAGAAATTTCAGATATGACGGAAGACGAAAGCTCAATTCTTTTTACTCACAAGCTTCTTCCGGTCCAAACCGCAGTAAAAGTCTGGCCGCAGGAAAATTTTCAAAGCAGCGCACAAGCCCTTTGCAAAACCTTAGAAAAACTTTCTGCGGCTGGAGAAATTTCTACGGCAAAATGGCGCAACAGAGAATGCGCCGTTTCTCAGATTACAATAAGCGAAAAAGCGCTTGGCACAAAAATGTGCGGCTGGGGAGCTTCCATTCCTATTCCAGATAAAAAAAGTTTTCTGACAGTTATTTCGTTCGCCCCGGAAGACAAGGCATACAACTGCGAACAGTTTATTCTTTCTATATTAGACAGCATAATGGTCGACCGCGGAAGCTTTAAAGAAAGCGGACTTATAACCGCATTCGCCTTTCCAAAGGCCGGACAAAAAAAAGTAACGCTCACAATTGACGGAAAAAAAATAAACACGGTTTTGGACAAAGATGATTCCGAAGCAAACCAGTTTGTCGTTGACCGTGAATTTTCAGTTTTTAAACTGTTTGTAAACCAAAAATGCTGGAAAGAAGCATGGCAGCGTTTTTACAGGATAATTGCAAAAGACGGAATGGGCCGCACAAAAAAAGCGGCATTTGACATTTCAAACGCGCTGCTCGAAGATTGTCAAAAAGAGTCCCCGGATTTTCCGGAAGCAGCAATTGCGCAAAAACTTTTAACCTGGACGCAAAATTTTAACTACGAAAGAAAATCCTCTTCAGCTGACAGCGCCGATTTTACAAATATTCCGGCAACGCTCGAAGGGGCAGGCTCTGACTGCGACAGCCGCTCAATGCTTTTAATGCTCCTTTATAAAAATCTTGGACTGGATTCAATTATGTTTATAAGCACTCAATACAGCCATGCCATGGTAGGAATAAATTTACCGGGAAAACAGGGACAAACCTACAGTCTCGACGGAAAAGAATATCTTTTTGGAGAAACTACGGCAAAAAATCTAACTTTTGGAATGATTGCAAAAGACATGCAGGACAGAAAAAACTGGATTCCTGTAGAACTCTACGAATAACTTAAAAGAAAGACAATTTTTCTGTTCTGACAAAGACTAGTTCCGTGTTAAAAGAGCATATACCTCTTCTGGAGTTGAAGCATCAAGAAGCTTATCACGCAAAGCCTTTTCTTTTAATTTTGAACTGAAAAAACTCAGCGTCTGAAGGTAATATGTGTGCTGATTATAAGCCGCTGCAATCATAATCAAAATTCTTACAGGAATTTCATCAATTGACTGATAGTCGATTATGTCCTTCTTGCAGATTCCAACACTCATTACAAGGTCTGTCACGGAAGACAGGCGCACATGAGGAATTGCAATTCCACGGCCTATTGCTGTAGACATAAGCTCTTCACGCTTTAAAATTTCTGTAACAAGCTCATCGCTGTATTTTACCTGAGGAGCTGTGCTCAAATTGTTTGCAAGCTCAACAAGAGCATCGCGTTTTGTAGTATGATTTATAAAAACAATGCGGTCTGGTGAAAGAATGTTTTTTACGATTACTTCAGGATTGCTTTCTTCTTTTTTGATATTTGAAGAAAGACGTTCATTTACCCATTTTTCAATCTCTGATTTTTTAAAACGCCATACCGTTCCAATTTTTCCAGCAGGAATTTCGCCTTTTTGAGCCCAGTCATAAACAGTGCGTTCAGAAACACGCAGATATTTTGCAACTTCTTCAATTGTAAGGATATCGTCTTCCACTTTTTTCTCCAAATTTTTTATAAACTCTTAACAATCTTTTGCATATTTTGCATTTAGAACGGTATTTTGTCAAGCAAACACATTCTCTTCAACTTTATTGCAAAATTAAAGAACATTCTGATAAAAAAAACATTTTTTTATCAAACTTGACCATAATTTTTAATCATTATACCATAAAAATAACCATGCTAAAAAAAATAAATCCAATTCCTACGATATGCGCAACGATTGTGCTTGCATATACATTTTGTGCAGTAAAGCCTCTTTCTAAAGAAATTCATTTTGTGACCAAATGGACGGTTGGCTGCAACAAAACTTCTCCAGATTCAAACAAAATCGAACCTTCGCAATATATTCCGTTCAGGCTTGGACAAAACGCAGGATATTTTACAGAAGAAGGCCGAATTGCTCAGACTTTTACATTTCCGTACAAAATTGCAATCAGTCCAGATGATTACTGCATTTACGGAACAAGCGACAAAAGCCTAAAGCTTGTATCCAAAGAAGGAAATCAAAAGAAAGAACTAAAAATGCAAGGATTTCCGTTTTTTCAAAAAGACAGAAAATTTCTTATGTTGCCAGGCGGAACAAGCTTTGTTTTTTTGAATGAAAATTTTGAGCCAAAATGGAAATTTGAAAATTATGTTCCTATTACAGCTCTGGATTCTACAAACGAAAAAGTTGCCGCAGGCTATGCGGACGGATCAATTCTTATTTTTGACACAGACGGAAAAATCGAACAGCAGTATGAGCCAGGCGGAAGCAAATATCCTGTAATTCTAGGTCTTGCAGTTTCGGATGACGATTTATCGACAGCGAGCGTAAGCGGTCAAAAACAGCAGAGATTCACACTTGCAAAAAAAGAAAACGGAATTACAAAAATCTTCTTTCATGAATATCTGGAATCAGACACAACAAAACAGGTTCTCGTAAAATTTTCAAGCGCCGGTGATTACTGCTATTTTGCGCACAAAGACTGTCTTGGCATTGTAAACTGCAAAACTTTAAAATCAAAGCATATTCCGATAAAAGGCGATATTCTTTCGATAGAAGAAACTGGCGACAAAAAAAATATCTTTGTCCTGAGCAAAAATGACGGAATTTATTCAGTTTCTGTAATACAAAAGCACTCGGTCTATTCCGGAAAATTTAGCTTTAAAGCGGAAAACGCCTGCATAACAGTAAAAGACAATTCGCTTTTTGTCGGACGAGACAGTTCGATTTCGAGAGTGGACATTGAGTTTAAATAAAAGCCGGAGGCAGATTTTGTATGAAAAAGATATATTCCATATTGACATTAGTTTTTGTTTCTTTTTTTGCCTTTGGTTTTGACTGGCCGCAGGAAGAAATCATGTCCGACACTTTTTTTGCATATTTTGCGCACACCCGTGGCGGAGTTATAAATCCTTCGCTGATTTTTAGCGACAGCGGAGAAATTAAAACTTCCAGCAAAGGAACTGTCACCGCGGTTTTGAGCGAACATGACGAAGATTCTTCGCTTTTTGAAAGCACTCTTGGAAACGCGGTGATTCTCGTTCACGACGACAGCTTGATGACAGTTTATGCAAATTTGAATTCTGACGATCAGGAAAAACGATATGAACTTTCGGAAGTTGAAAACGCAACCCCTCTTGGAACCTGCGGAAGCTCCGGCTGGCAGGAAGGAAACGCTCTTTTGGAATTTCAGGTTGTCGATTTAAAGGCCAAAACGCTCGTAAATCCGCGAATTTTAATGCCGCGCTTTGGAAACGAGCTTCCGCTTGAAATTCTCAATCTTACGGCTGTAAATAAAAAAGGAACTGAATATAATTTTGACAAAAATAGAAGAATTCCTTCGGGGACATACTTTATTTACTGCGCACAGCGGCCGGTTTCTATGCCATACAAAACGGCAATTCTTGTAAACGGAGCAGTCGCCGACACAATTACATACGACGCGCTGGTAAGCATAGACGGAAAACTATGCGTAAACAATAAGAGCAACTATTCTTCTTCTGTAATTTATCCAGACCAAAAAAGACAGCTCTTAGGCGAAATTGCAATTCCGAAGGGACACAACAGAATTACAGTTTCGGTTGCAGATATTCTGGGAAAAGAAAAAATCCTTGCATATTCTGTGGAAGCATATTGAATTTAAACAAAAAAAATGCACCCCTGATTGGAACGGCGCGCAGCGTCCGCCTGCGGCGGATGGAGCAAAAGCGGAACCGTGGAAAGCAGGTTTGAAAGCGGCTTGCGGTCCCAAATAAAAAACAAGAATTTTCTAGTTTATTGCGATTAGTCTTTTTTGGTGATAAAATGTTTCTGTTATGGAACACAAGATGATTACATCAGCGTCTGGCTGGCGCAAGGTTTTTGCTGAATCCGGAGAAAAAGACGACGGCAATAGCGAAATCGGAAATTTAAACCGCACAATCGCGGCGCTTGCAGCAGAAACTTTTGCAGACTATATGCTTGCTCAAAAAAAATCCCCTTTAATTATAGTTGGAATGGACACTCGTCCTACAGGTCCGGCAATTGCAGAAACAATGCTTAGGGTTTTTCTGGCAAAAAAAATTGCAGTTTCGTATACTGGAATCATTGCCTCTCCAGAAATTATGGTTTATGCACATTCGGCGGACGGATTTGTCTATATTTCGGCAAGCCACAACCCGATTGGCTACAACGGAATTAAATTCGGGCTGAATGACGGAGGTGTTTTGAATGGACAGGAAAACGCAAAACTCGTTGCAGAATTTGAAAAAAAATGCGTCCGTCCTGATGCTGCTGAATATGCGCAAAAATTGGCTTCTTCCTGTTCTGACATTGATTTGGATTGGGTTTTTGCAGAATCAATCGCGACAAAACATTCGGCGGCAAACACTTACAGAAATTTTGAAAAAGAAGTAATTTCGGGTTCGAAAGAGCCTGCCGTACAAAATGCGGTATTTGCAAAAATAAGACAAAACTTGATTCAAAAACCGCTGTGCGTAGTAGCAGATATGAACGGTTCTGCGCGCACAATGTCCATTGACAAAGCATTTTTAAACGAATGTGGAATTTCCTTAACGACAATCAACAGCGCTCCAGGACAAATCGCCCACGAAATTATTCCTGAACCGGAAAATTTAGTTTGGTGCGCACGCGAAATCGAAATAAGACAGGCCGCTGGCGACAAAAACTGCATTCTTGGCTACATGCCTGACTGCGACGGAGACCGTGGAAATATTGTCTATTGGGACGAAATTGAACAAAAAGCAAAGTTTTTAAGAGCACAGGAAGGATTTGCGCTTTCAGTTCTTTCAGAACTTGCATATTCGGCATATCAGGCTCAAGTTTCTCAAGGGTGCGGACTTGCAAAAAAAGCAGAGCTCTTTTTATCAGGAAAAAATGGACAAACTGGCTCTTTTTTTGGCGGACAAAAAGTCGGTGTTGCGGTAAACGGCCCTACATCAATGAGAATCGAAGAAATCGCGCATGCTTTTAAGGCAGAAGTTTTCCGTGCGGAAGTTGGCGAAGCAAATGTCGTAAATTTGGCGCGCGAAAAGCGAAGAGAAGGCTGGACAGTGCGCATTTTGGGCGAAGGTTCAAACGGCGGAAACATTACTCATCCGGCGGCAGTGCGCGACCCTCTTTGTACAATTTTTGCGCTTATAAAACTTTTGATTTTAAAAGACGACCAAATCAACGGAGTTTTGAGAAAAGGTCTTTTTCATCTTTGGTGCGAAGCAAGCGGCCAAATGGAAAAATACAAAGAAAACTACACATTGCGCGACATAATTGAAACTTTGCCTGTTTACACGACTACTGGCGTAAGCGAAGAAAGGGCAGTCCTTCAGATAAAAACAACAGATCACGGAATTTTAAAGGCAAAATTTCAAAAAATATTTGAAAATCAGTGGAATTTGCATAAAAATGAATTAAAGGAACTGTACGGTTTTGAAAGCTATGTTGCTGTCAGAACAAACGGAACCGTTGAAACCAAAAACATTGACGATTATTCGCAGAGCGGCAAAGGCGGACTCAAAATCATTTTTTACGATGAAAACGAAAAGCCTGTCGCATTTATGTGGATGCGCGGAAGCGGAACAGAGCCTGTTTTCCGCGTAATGTGCGATGTAAAAGGAAACAAACCAAAAGAAGAACAAAAGCTTCTTGAATGGGAAACAAAGATGATTCTGCGTGCAGATTCACTAGCATAGAACTTTTTATGGGAGAAATTTATGGAAAAATCAGAAATTCTTGAGCGTGCAAAAAAGTACATCGAAGAAGAAAAGGACGAGAGATTCCGGAAGGAAGTTGAGGAGCTTGTCGAAAAAGAGGATATGAAGGAGCTTGAAGACAGATTCTATCAGACTCTTGAATTTGGAACAGGCGGACTGCGCGGAGTTATGGGCGGAGGAACAAACCGCATGAACACTCTCGAAATAAACCTTGCCACACAGGGACTTGCAAACTACGTTCTTAAAGCGTTCCCCCAGAAAGCGAAAGACGGAACTTTGAGCGCGGTAATCGCCTATGACAGCCGCAAGAATTCCGATGTCTTCGCAGAGGCTACAGCCCTTATTCTTGCCGCAAACGGAATCAAGGCTTATCTTTTCACAGGCCTCCGCCCTACTCCAGAGCTTTCGTTCGCAATCCGCGAGCTTGGAGCTCAGACAGGCGTTGTCGTAACGGCTTCTCACAACCCGCCTCAGTACAACGGCTACAAGGCTTACTGGGACAACGGAGCGCAGGTAATCGAGCCGCATGACGTTGGAATCATCGATGAAGTGAATGCGGTAAAATCAGTAAAGACAATCTCAAAGGAAGAAGCGCTTAAATCAGGAAAGCTCGTTATGATAGATAAGGAAATCGACGAGAAATTCTGGGCAATGTGCAAGGCGCAGCTTTTCCGCCCTGAGCTTATCAAGGAAAAGGCTTCGAGCGTAAAAATCGTCTACACGCCGCTCCACGGAACAGGCGCAATGCACGTTGAAAAAGTTCTCGGAGACCTCGGACTCAAAGTTATCACAGTTCCACAGCAAAGAGAGCCGGACGGAAGATTCCCGACAGTTGAAAAGCCGAACCCGGAGGAAGCTCCGGCGCTTAAGCTCGCAGTTGAGCTTGGCGAAAAAGAAAAGGCTGACTGCGTAATGGCGACCGACCCGGACGCAGACAGATTCGGAACTGCATTCCCTGGAAAAGACGGAAAATTTGTTCTCGTCTCTGGAAACCAGATGGGCGCGCTTTTATGCGAGTACGTTCTTCTTTCAAGAAAAGAGCTTGGAAAAATGCCTGCAAGCCCGGCCGCAATCCGCTCAATCGTAACATCGCCTTTCTGCGACTACATCTGCAAGAAATTCGGCGTGAAAATGCACGAGTGTTTGACAGGATTCAAATGGATTGCCGCAGTCGAAGACGAATTTGAAAAAGACGGCTCAGAAAATTACGTTTTCGGTCTTGAAGAGTCTTACGGCTACAAAGTCGAAAAAGAAGTGATGGACAAGGACGGCGTTTCAGCGGCTGCAATGTGCGCGGAAATGACGCTTTACTGGGCTTCAAAAGGAAAATCGATTCTCGAGCATCTTGACGATATGTGGAAAGAGTACGGATTCTTCGAGGACAGAGCGATTTCCCAGTATTTCCCTGGCTCGGCTGGAAAAGAAGTCATGGCAGGAATTATGACAAAGCTCCGCGCGGAAGGCTTAAAAGTTCTCGGCGGAAAGAAAGTTCTTGAAATCCGCGACATTCAGGAAAGCGTCTCTTACAATCCTGAAAAACCGGCTGAAAAGTCAAAAATCGCGCTTCCAAAGTCAAATGTTCTCCAGTTTGTGCTTGAGGGCGGAACAATCGTTTCAGCGCGCCCGTCAGGAACAGAGCCAAAAATCAAGTTCTATATCAACTCTCGGACAGAGGTCAAAGGAACTCTCGACGAGGCGAAAAAAGAATCGGCAGAAAGCTGCGATTTAATTTCAAAAGAAATCAAAAATCTTCTTGAAAATGCAAAATAATTAAAAAAAATGGACTGCCGGCAAAACAAATTGCAAAAGCTGGCAGTCCAAGTTTTATTCATGAACAATAACCTGCACTTGATTGCGTCAAACAAAAAAATTCTCTCTCTTTATGAAGACGGCGCTGTTTTTTGTGCCTTTGACACAGAAACTTCCGGACAAAATCCAGAAAATTCAAACATAATCGAAATCGGCGCAGTAAAATTTACAAAGGACAGAGTTCTTGAAAAATTTTCATCTTTAATAAAAGCTCAATCTCCGTTAAATCCGTTTATTGTTGGCTTGACAGGAATCAACGACAAAATGCTGGAAAATGCTCCTTTAGCAGAAAAAATCATTCCAGAATTCAGAAATTTTTGCAAAGGAACAATTTTACTGGCGCACAATGCACAATTTGATCTTCGTTTTATGAACGCAGAATCACAACGCCTCGGTTTTTTGCCGCTGCAAAACAGCGCGGTCGACACGCTCAGACTAAGCAGGATTATGCTGCCAGAAAACAAAAGCTGGAAACAGACATTTCTTGCAGACCAGTTCAGCATAGACAAGGGACATGCACATCGCGCCTTTGACGATGCAAAAGTCTGTGCCGAAATATTTAAAATTTTAATAAAAATGCCAGTTCCGCAAAAAAAGAAAAAACAGAGGCCTAGAATCTACTCGGAACAAACATATTCTCTCGCAGTCCAGGCATTGTTATAAGGCAGGCAAAAATGGAAACAAAACTGAAAAGCAATCTTTCGAATTTTGAAGCAATTGATTACATTCAACGGGACATGGAATTCAACAAACGGATAAACTTTTCCGACATGATTGAATATATAAAAAGTGAACTCCACATTTATCTAAAAACAGACAGCATTGCTCAGACAAATTCAACTTATTCAAACCGTTTCGGTCAAACCTTAAACATTACAACTCTTGTCTGCAAAAATATAAAGGTAATCATCCGCGAAAAAATCACATCGGAAGCAGATGTTAAATTTGTTTCTTTGGATAGCGAAAATTTGGCCGAAAACCAAAATCCAAATTCAATAGAAGAAATATAAATTCCCACTAAAAAAACGATATAAAATTCTCAAACCGCAGATTTTGCCAAAAACTAGCCACGAGGAGCTTTTGCAGGGTCAATCGGAAGTCCGTTCTGAAAAACCATAAGGCTTATTTGGCTTTTTGAAGAATAACTGTCAATTCCTGCCGTTCCAATCTGAGTTTTAAAATCGATATAATCGCCTTTAGAAACCAAAACTTTTCCAAGTCCGGTGTATGCGTAAATATGGCCGGTTTTGCTTTGAATAAAGACAACGTTTCCAAAACCGCGGTAAGTTCCGCTAAACATTACAGTTCCAGACTTTATTGCATCGACAGGCTCGTCCTTTTTTGCACTGAGCGTTACGCCGCTAACTTTTCCGTTTACGTAAGCAACTTCAGGCTTTTGAACAGGCCAGACAAGGTTCGGATCGCCTTTTTTTTCAGAATAATTATGAGTATCGACAATAACGGACGGCAACTGATTTTTTAATTCAGAATTTTTTGATGTCGGGGCAGTAGTTTTTGAAGTTTCAGTATTTTTTACATTCTGATTAGAAGCAACCGCAGAAAGTGCCGGAATTTTTATTTTTTGCCCGACCTTAAGTCCAGATTTTTCGTCTGTTCCATTCAATTCGTAAAGCTGCTTTACACTTACCGAAAAATTTCTGGCAATTGCGTACCAAGTGTCGCCTTTTTTGACTGTATAAGCCTGAGTATTTTTTTCAAAATTGCTTTTTTCGGTTTTAGAGCCGCTTTTTGAATCATTTTTTGAAGCAGAATCATTTGTTTTTGCTTGAACCGCTCCGCTTTTTTCCGGAATTACAAGTTTTTGTCCGATCTTTATATCTGTACCGCCAATTTTGTTTACATCTGCAATCGATTGAACCGTTGTATTATATTTTTTTGAAATTGAATAAAGAGTTTCGCCTTTTTGAACAGTATGAGTCAATTCAGCAGACAAAAAACCTGAACAAAAAACACTGACTCCAGTAAAAAAAATTGCAGTTTTTACATTTTTAAAAAATACAGACTTCATAACTCATATATTTTCGGCAAAAAATATATGTTTTAAAGGCAAAAAAAATATAATTACAGTTTTTTATAAAAAAATGCCAATTTAAAAAGCGAACTGCGGCTTTTTAGTCAGAAACAACTTCATCAAAAATTTTTCGAATTTCTATGCCGTTTATAACAAGTCCTTTTGCATATCCGTTCAAGGTGTGTTTTCTTCCGCCACGAAGATGCGCGCTCGTAATTCCATATTTTATTGAACGGTCCGCTTCTATCAATGCGCTCAAATGGTCGGCAAGACGGACAGTTTTTCCGTCAACAGGATTAAATTCGTCAAAATTGTATTTTCCGTTCAAATCTTCCCATTCAACTTTCTGAACCTTTTTATTTCCGTTTTTTTGCTTTTGCTGAATTCGGTTTGAAAACTCGTCATTTGTAAAATAAATAATTTCGTCAGCATAAAAATCATCCATAAGAGGAACAAGTTCGCGGTTGACTATTTCATCCTCGATTTTTTTTACAATGTCAGGAAGAGCGTCGGTTGCCTGCTTTACAGGAGAAATAATATCTCGTGTTACGGCTTCCGGCAAATCGTGAAAAAGAGCCGAAAAAAAGTCGTTAAAAAGACGCTTTGGGCACATTTTAACTTTTGTGTCCCTCATCAAAAGAACAGTAAGGGCGGCAACAAAATAGCAATGTCCAAGCACGCTTGTCTTTGGAACTCTCGGAGTTTGATTCCATCTTGTCTGAAAACGCAGCTGTTCAATCATCATAATAAAATCGAACGGCCGCTGCCTCGTAACAAGAAGCTGCATTCCGCGCAAATCCAGATATTTCTGAATTTCCTGATTCAAATCCTTTTTTATTTTTACAATCCGCTCTTCTTCGTTTACACATTCAATCATCTGAAGTTCGCGCATTGAAGCAAATTTATGGGCAGCACGCAAAACCCGCGCAGAAAGCTCAAGTTCCTTTGGCATAGGAAAATTTCCGGCAGTACGTGCAATATAAAGTGTAAAATCTGAATAAAGAGTTTCGTCTTCAATTATGTCTTTGTACTGTTTTAAAACCCATTCATTCAGTTTTAGATATTCCTGCGGAAACTGACGGCGAATCATCTGCTGAACAGGACTTTTTATGTCGCACAATGCAATTTTTTTTAGAAGCTCAAAAAGAGAGGCGTTTATAATCCATTCCCAGTCAATTTTATTTCCGGCTTTTTCTTCGTATTTTCCAATTATGTACGCAACAATCATTCGTTCCGCCGCCTTGTCCATTTCTACAAGTTCAAAAGGCCGGACCAAATCGTTCCATCGTTGAATAGAAAAACCTTCAAATAATTTTAGAATGAATTTTTTATTAAGCATATTTTAGCTGGCAATTCCTGACTTATGATCTGCATCAAGTTTTTCTTTCCAAACCACAGCTTTCTTTTTAGTTTCTTCTGCTTCATCTTTCATGCCTAATAAAATCTGAAGGCGGCGCAATGCAAGAAGATAGTTTATCGCCGCGTTCATATCGTCAATGCGATGCGTTGAAAGTTCATACCGGTCGCGATATTGAGTTGCAGACTGATCCAAAAGTTTTAAAACAAGCCGAATATAATAAACTGTATTGTCGTAATCTGCAGAACGAGGATCAAAATAATCTTTGCAGGCTTGTTTCATTGGAATAAGGTTTTTTGCAACTGTACAAAAACGGCCTCTAAGCTCAACAAAAGACCACTTCCATTTCGTATTTTCTCCGAAAGCGTCAACCAAAAGTTGAATTGCAAGTCCAAGTTTTTTTACAAGATAAAATCTTTTTTCAAGAGGAGTATTTTCGATTTCGGCAACTTTGTCTTCAATTTCGATGTAAGGGCAATTTATAACAGCAGTAACAACTTCTTCAAGCTGAATTATTGCCTTGTAAAGACATTTTCTTGCGTCGTTGAGAGCATCATTATTTTTAGTATCAAGAATTTCGACAGAAAGATTGTTTATTGCAATCCACATCGTTGCAATATAAATCTGATCTTCGCAAAGAAAAAGTTTTTTATAGCCGACATTGTTTTTTTCTTTCTCGATTAAAGCAAGAACCTCTTTTTCTTTTTCAAGATGAGCATTTATTTCATCTTTGTATGGAACAATTTTTTCATTAAAAAGCTCTCTGTTTTCTGTTGAAATCTTCGCCATTAGCTTTCTCCAGTACCCGAAAATTTTGCAAGCATTGATTTTGCATGTTCCAAAGATTCCTGACTCGCCGCATCACCGGAAAGCATACGCGCAATTTCGGCAACCCTCTGCTCTCCTTCAATCGGAGCAACTTCGGTATTTGTCATTCCTTCAGAAACACTCTTTGTAATCTTAAGCTGATTATCGGCATAAACAGCTATGCTGGCAAGATGTGTTATACATAAAATTTGACATTTTTTTGCAAGATTTTTTAAATGCTGTCCTACAGAAACCGCAACTTCTCCACCGATTCCCGTATCGATTTCATCAAAAACAAGGGTTCCGACACTGTCTGTTTCCGCAAGAACAGTTTTTAATGCAAGCATAACGCGGCTCAATTCACCGCCAGAAGCAATTTTAGCAAGGCTTTGAAGCGGATTACCGGGATTGGCCGCAATCAAAAATTCAATATCGTCCATTCCATAAGGACCGCATTTCTGTTCGATTTGAGAGCCATTTTTTTCCGCAACATTGACTGCAAACCGCGTATCTTTCATTCCCAAAGTTTTTAAAATCGCCATAACCTGCCCGGACATTTTTTGAGCGGCAATTTTCCGGCTGTCAGAAATCTCTTTTGCCTGCTTATAGACATTCTTTTCAAGCCCGGCAATTTCCGCTTTTAAGGAATCCTTGTTTTTTTCGCCGCCACTAAGCTCTGCAAGCCTTTTTTGCGCGTCAAGTCCGAATTGAATCACTTCTTCAACCGGCGCATTGACCGACGAAGCATATTTTTTCTTTAAATTATAAATCAAAGTAAGCCTGTCCTGAACAAAAGCAAGTCTCTCAGGATCAAAAACAAGACTGTTTTTATAGGAAGAATATTCACCTGCAATGTCCGAAAGTTCATAAAATGCGCTTTCAAGACGGCTATCCAGAGATTCAAGATTTTTATCAAGCTGACAGGCGTGCTGTGCTACGGAACGGATTTTCTTTAAGAGCAAAACCGCTCCGCTAGAACTTTCTGCGCCTTCCAAAGTCTGGCAGATAGAATCTATGTCTTCGTAAAGTTTTTCAAATGAAGAAAGCCTCTTTTCTTCGTCCTCAAGCTCTCTGTCTTCGCCTTTTTTTAGTTTTGCATCTTCAATTTCTTTTACAGAAAATGTAAGAACATCGATTTTTTGAGCGCGTGTTTTATCGTCAGACAAAAGTTCATCCAAATTTCTGCGCTTTGCAACCAAATTTGAATAAAGAGCCGTAAATTCTTCAACTTTTTCGTCCAAACCGGCAAACGAATCAAGAAATTTTCGGTGCTCGCTAACGCGCATCAACGACTGATGCTCGTGCTGACCGTGAATGTCGATTAAAAAATTGCAAAACGAAGCCAAATCCGCCCGAGTGACAGGAGTGTCGCCTATCCAGGCGGCAGATTTTCCAGTATCGCGAACTGCACGGCGAATCAGAATTCTATCATCTTCGCTCTCAATTCCATGCACATAAAGCCATTGCGCAGGAGTTTTTATGTCATCTTCGTTTATTTTTGATGAATCAACAGGAGACGAAAGTCCTTTTATGTAAAAAGTTCCAGAAACCTGAGCTGTCTGACAACCAGTTCTTATATGTTCAACGCCGCCTTTTCCGCCGAGCAAAAAAGTCAGCGCTCCGATTAAAAGCGATTTTCCGGCACCAGTTTCTCCAGAAAGAACTGTAAATCCGTTTTTAAACTCAACACTGGCACTGTCGATAAGGGCAAAATTTTTGATTCTTAAATCCTCAAGCATTTGGACCTCCAGACCAGTTCAATTTCTGGCGCAATGATTTATAAAATTTTTCCTGAGTGCAGCCAACCAAAAGCGCTTTGTGCGGTGACTGATGAATTTTTATTATGTCGTCGACATGCAAATCGTTCGGAATCTGCCCATCAACCGTAATTATTACATCGCTTACACGGCTTGGAAGAATTTTTGTAGAAAGGCCATTTTTCGGGCTCAAAACCAAAGGCCGGCTCGAAAGGCTAAATGGATTTATTAAAGTAAGACACATTGCATCGATATAAGGATCGATAATCGGACCGCCTGCGCTTGCAGAATATGCTGTCGAACCTGTTGCGGTCGAAAGAATCATTCCGTCGGCAACAAACCGGCCGAGAGGAGTTTTTCCGTATTCAACTTCAAAATTAATTGTGTGTGCAGAATTTTTAGCACTAATAACGACATCATTCAAACTTACAGCCGAAAAACGTTTCAGTCCACCGCGAATTATCTCTGTTTCAAGCATACTGCGGCTGACAATCAAAGATTTTCCGTCCAAAAATTGATGCAGCTGTTCTTTCCATTCATTTTTTTGAACAGAGGCAATAAAACCAAAGGTTCCAAAATTTACAGGAATAATAGGAATTTTTTCAGGCGCACAACCTCTGGCCGCAAAAAGCACCGTTCCGTCGCCACCCAAAGTTATTACAAAATCGTATCCGCTAAAAGGATATTGCTCGCAAAAGCCATTGAACAGAAAAACATCGCCTCGAATTCCACATTTTTCAAGGTAAGACTTTATTTCTGCTCCCATTTTTTGAGATTCTTCTTTATATGTGTTAACGATGATTAAGCAACGAACCATATTCTCTCCCATAAAAAGTCAAGATTAAAACTTCAGTTTTAGGATTAACTTTTTACTGCAATCTTTTATTACGGCAGGGTTCCCAAAACTTTTGCAATTTTTGCGGCAGATTCTGAACCAAGCCGAGGATACAAAGGAAACAAAACCGTCCTTAAGCTCAAAGATTTTGCTATTTTTAGCTCCTGCAGCTGTGATTCATCAAGATGGGCGATTACGCTATCAGAATATGCAGGCTGAATTTCAATTTCCTTTTTAGAAGCATACTGCTTTACGTCTTTTACACTTCCGTTCAAAACAACAGGAAAAGACCAGATTGTAGAAGCATTGTCACTGTCCCTCACAAAAGTTCTGTTTTTTCCACTCATCAAAGAACGCTGAAAAACTGCGAACAAAGTCTTTCTTGCCTGCTCATTTCTGTTGAATTCCTTTAGCTGAATAAACGCAAGAGCGCTGTTTATATCTGGCAAAATATCTGTCCGCGGAGCAGAATCTGTATATTTTTTTAAAACAATCCATTCCCGGCGCTGAGGAGCCATTAAAACAGCGCCGCCACCGCCAGTCACAGTATCAAATTCTTCAAGCCCAAGAATAGAAAAAATTCCAAACGAACCTGCCTTTCTCTCAAGTTTTTTGCCGGCTTTTTTTTCTGAATTTTCTTCAGTTTCGGCATTTTCCGTTTTTTCCGGCAAGACCGCTCCAAAAGAATGAGAAATATCTTCGATTACAGGAATTCCAAGCGAAATAATTTCTTCGATTTGAGGAAGAATTCCCATTGTTTCGTGCAAAATCAAAAGTCTTCCGCCGTTACTTATTCCTTTTTGAACAATTTCTGCATTTACTAGACCAGTCTGCTCTTCAACATCCAAAACAAGCGGTTTATATCCAAGTTTTTGAATTGCATCATACTGCCAAAAAGGAGCCAGAGCGCTCAGCATAACAGAAGTATTCTCAGGCAAATCAAGAGCTTTTAGCGCATAAGAAAGGGCGATCGAAGGGCTTCTAAAGGCAACGGCGCCGTCACAACCAGAAAATTCCTTTAACGCCTGAATAAATTTTGAATTGAGTTCTCCTGGACCAGTTTTTTCGTCAACCATACAGGTTAAAACCGCATCCATCTCTTTTCTGCGTATCGTAGAACTGAAAGTCTGAATCATTTTTTACTGAAACCTATTTTTTTATCTATTGCCTCTTTTTAGGCACGGATTTAATCCAAAACTATCTATTCTGAATCAAAAATTTTCTGAAGTTCTTTTGGATTAAACAGTTTGCGGATATTGAGCATAATAAGATAATTGTTCTCCTGACGGATTACACCCTGAATGTACTCAGTTCCAATTCCGCTAATCATCTGAGGAGGATCTTTTACATCAGACATATCAACGGTTACAACTCTGGCGATTTTATCAATGATGATTCCAATTTTGTTGTTATCAATATTCAAAATAATAAAACCGCCGTCGAACTCTTCTTCGTTTGATGAGCTCTCAAGTTTTTTTATCTGAAAACGCTTGTGCAAGTTCATTACAGGAATAATCTCGCTTCGGAGGTTAAAAATACCTTCAACGTAATAAGGCGCATTCGGAATTTGGCGTACATCACAGACTTTTACAATTTCTTTTACGTCCATAATATCAACGCCATAAAGCTCCTCGCCAAGCTGAAATGTTACAAGTTGAATCTGAGTTCCTTCTGCCATTTTTTAACCTCTTTATTCTGAGAATTTATTTTTCAAGCGAATTTAAAACTTAAACTCCAAGAAGTTTTCTTGCTTCGATATAATCCGCAATTCCCTGTGCAACTTTTTTTGCTTCGCGCATTGCAAGAACAACTGTCGCAGGCTTGTGAACAATATCACCGCCAGCAAAAACACCATTTTTCGTAGTCATGCCGTAAGGAGTCTGTTTTGTAATTACATATCCGGATTCATCTACATCGATTCCGGTTGTCGAAGAAATTACAATGCCAGCAGGCTTTGAACCAACAGCAATCAAAATCTTGTCTGCCGGGAGAATTTTTTCTCCTTCAGGAGTTGAAACCTTAAGACCAGTAACTTTTCCGTTTTCGCCGACAACTTCAATCGGAGTGTGTTCCCATCTAAAATCAACTCCGTCTTTTACAGCTCCATCGTATTCTGCATGCGCAGCCTTCATAAATTCAATTGTACGACGATAGCAGTCAACAACAGAAGAAGCCTTCATCATAACAGCTGTGCGGCAAGCATCCATTGCAACATTTCCTGCTCCAATTACGATAACTCTGTCGCCTTCCTCAACAGGAACTTCAGAGCGGTCTACTTTTTCATCAAGGAAAAGACGTGTCATCCGAAGGAAATATGAAGACTGAATTACACCTTTCAGGTTTTCGCCAGGAATTCCAAGTCCTTTTGCAACTGATGTTCCGGCACCGATAAATACAGCTTCAAATCCTTCTTCAAACATTTTGTCGATTGTAATATCTGTTCCGACCCTTGTATTGCATACAAAAGTTACACCGAGAGCCTCGATATTTTTAATTTCGCGGCGGACAACCTCTTTTGGAAGACGGAAATCTGGAATTCCATAGAGCAAAACACCGCCCGGTTCTGACTCGCCTTCATAAACTACAACATTGTAGCCTTTGCGCGCCAAATCACCTGCAACAGTAAGACCAGCAGGACCTGAGCCTATTACAGCAACCTTGCCTTTAGTTTTTGGAACTAACTTTTCTGAAGAAAGCTGATTTTCTGAATAAAAATCTGCGATAAATTTTTCAATACGACCGATTTTTATCCCTTTTCCCGACTTATAAAGAACACAATGTCCTTCGCACTGATTTTCGTGAGGACAAACACGTCCGCAAATTGCAGGAAGATTGCTCTTTTGAGAGATAATTCTATAGGCTTCTCCAATATTTCCCTGAGCAAGCGCATGATTAAACTGAGGAATTTCGTTTTCGATCGGACAGCCTGTGCGGCAAAGCGGTTTTGGACAATTAAGACAACGGCGCGCTTCTTTTACCGCTTCTGCTACTGTATAACCTGGAATTTCTTCCTTCATAATATTAAGTACCTCTATTCTTATATTTTAATAGTCAACTTTAAAGTCGAATTATTAGAAATTATACCGTCAAACCAATAGAAAATCAAACCTAATCAACAATAAACAAAGTCAACGCAATAATATTTTTAATTCCAGCCTTTTTTAATTCAAAAGCGCAGGCTTCAAGAGTGCTTCCTGTGGTCATAACATCATCAAGAAGAACTACAGTTTCCGGAAGAGATTTTAGTAATTTTTGAATTTCTTTTTGCGGGCGCAGAACAAAGGCATTTTTTATCTGCTCAAGACGATGCTGCCGGTTCAATTTTTTCTGCTGAAAACGAGTAAGCCTCCTCAAAAAAGGCAAAGTTTGAATTCCATACAAATTCCGCAAATAAAAGCAAAGCTCGTCAATTTGATCCCAGCCCTTCTGGCGAATTTTTCCAGGACGAGGAGGAACTGGCACAACAGGCAAAATTATACCTTCAGAATTCCATAATTTTGAAATTTCTGCAATTTTTTTAAAAGCAAACGAAGCAAAGACCGGAGAAAGGACTCTTTTTTCCTCAGTTTTCCAGGCAAAAAGCAGATTTTTCTTCCAAAGCCGATACGAAAAAAGAGAAAAAGAAGAATCTACGCTAGAAAGAATTTTTTGGCTTCGGCAAGATGAACACAGTTCAATTTCGCTCACGAGAATTTTTCCGCAGACCGAACAGCGTTTTGCTCCATTTTCAACAAAAAGTTTTTGAAGGCAGATTTTGCAGACAGGAATTATTCCGCTGTTTTTTCCGCAGCACAGACATTCTTCACCGCCAAGAAAAAAAACTTCAACATGCCGGAAAAAATTCATCAAAAAAAGAAAAAGGAACGAGATTTTTGTCCTGAGAGTTTTTGAAAACTTTGTTTTATTCACATAAATATAATTGTAAACAAATAATAAAAAACACACATCTTTTACGCGTTTTTTGAAAAAAATCCACCGTCTGCGGCAATAATTGCACGTCATCAAAAATTTTATTAAACTTTTCTGGTTATGAAGAAGAATTTCCGAGATTTTTTAAGCGAACAGTTTTCTAACGGTCTTCCTGTTTTTATAGACGGCGCGATTGGCACAATGATTCAGGCATCTGGCATTTGCGATTATGATATTCCAGAAGATGTTTCTGTTGAGCATCCAAAAATAATCAAAAATATTCACAAAATGTATTTAAAAGCCGGCTCAAATGTTTTGACAGCAAACACTTTTGGCGCGCTGCCGCTAAAATTAAAAAACGCACGCTATTCAACGGAAAAATATCTGTCTTCTTCTATAAAAATAATGGAAGAGGCAATTTCGGAAATCGAAGCTGAAGGAATTGTCCGTCCACATTTCAAAGCCTGGAACACTTCTCAAATCGGAAGGCTTTTGGAGCCAATGGGCGATTTGACTTTTGACGAAGCATACGAAACTTACAAAAAAACTGCGATTCTTGCAGAAAAGCTCGGTTACGACGTTGCGCTGATTGAAACAATGGCCGATTTGCACGAAGTTAAGGCCGCAGTTCTTGCAGTTCAAGAAAACACAAAGCTTCCAATTATCGCGTCAATGACTTTTCAAAAAAATCTGCGCACCCTGACCGGAGCCGACGTTCAAACAGTTGCAACTTATCTTGAAGCCCTGCATGTTGATGTGCTTGGTTTTAACTGCGGAGGCTCGCTCGAAGACGGAGAAAAAATTTCTTCTGAGTTCCTGAAATATTCGCACACTCCGGTAATTGTTCAAGTCAATGCGGGAATTCCTGTCGTAAAAAATGGAAAAACCGTTTTTCTTGTCGGGCCGGAAGAATTCTCCGAAAGCCAAAAGAAAAACCGTCTGAACGGAGCCTGCGTTCTTGGAGGCTGCTGCGGAACAACGCCAGAACACATAAAAGCGCTTGTTGAGAAAATTGAAAAAACAGGTCCTGTAAAACCAAATATGCCGGACGACAAAGACAGCACCCTTATATGCTCTTACAATAGAACAGTTCAAATCGGAGGCAGCGCAGGTCCAATGATTGTCGGAGAAAGAATCAATCCGACCGGAAAGAAAAAAGTAAAAGAAGCTTTAAAAGCGCATGATATGAATTTTGTGCTAGAAGAAGCAGAAAGCCAGATAAACGCAGGTTCACAAATTCTTGACGTAAATGTCGGACTTCCAGGAATTGACGAAGCTCAGATGATGGTTGATGCGGTCAAGACAATTCAAAGCGCTTTTTCAACTCCTCTGCAAATCGACTCTTCGGAAGCTCCTGTTATCGAAAAAGCCTTGCGCTACTACAACGGAAAAGCCCTTATAAATTCCGTAAACGGCCGCAAAGACGTCATGGACAAAATTTTTCCTTTGGTAAAGCATTACGGAGGCTCAGTCGTCGCCTTGTGCATTGACGAAAACGGAATTGCGCCGACAGCAGAAGGAAGGGCAAATGTCGCAAGAAAAATTATTGCCGAAGCGCACAAATACGGAATCCCAACCCGCGACATCATAATCGACACATTGACTTTGACAGTCAGCTCGCAGCAAAAAGAGGCGCTGGAAACCTGCCGTGCGATTTCACTCTTAAAAGATGAATTTGGAAAAGACGGATTAAAATTCATTCTCGGAGTTTCAAACATAAGTTTTGGACTTCCACGCCGCGACATAATCAATTCAAGATTTTTTGCAATGGCTCTCTTTTCCGGCCTTGACGCCTGCATAATAAATCCGCTGAGCCAGCCGATGATGGAAACTTATTGCGGTTACAGGGCGCTTGCAAATTTTGACGAAAACTGCCTTGATTACATTCAAAAATACAACGGAACGACAGCTCCAGTTTACAACGTAACCCAGGAACAGCTTTCTGCAATAAATGCCGGAACACCTGCAAAAAACGCGCAAAAAGCAAAAAGCCCTAAAAATGAATATTCGCAGCTTCCGGAAGATTTGAATGAGGACGAAAAAAATCTTGTCGACATAATCTACAAAGGCTTTAAAGACCAGTCCGCTCCGCTTGCAAAAAAAATGCTCGAAAAAGGAGCAAAAGCCGTTTCTATAATTGACAGATGCATTGTTCCTGCGCTCGACATGGTTGGAAAAGACTTTGAAAAAGGCCAGAAATTTTTGCCTCAACTTCTTTTGAGCGCAGACACAGTAAGCTATGCCTTTGAAGTTATAAAAACATTCCTTAAAGAAACAGGAATGGCAGAAGAATCAAAAGGAACGATTGTAATTGCGACAGTTTTTGGCGACATTCACGATATTGGAAAAAACATTGTCAGGGCAATGCTCGAAAATTACGGATTTGAAGTAATCGACCTTGGAAAAAATGTTCCGCCCGAAACAATAATACAGACCGTCATAGAACACGACATAAAACTCGTAGGCTTGAGCGCCCTTATGACTACAACAGTTGCAAATATGGAAAAAACAATTCTTTTACTGCGTTCCGCCTTAAAACAAATAGGAAAATCTGTTAAAATAATGGTGGGCGGCGCTGTATTGACAGCCGATTATGCCACACAAATAGGCGCGGACTATTACTCAAAAGATGCAATGCAGTCCGTAGCAATAGCAAAGGAAGTTTTTAATGGCTGAAAAAAAGCTAACAAGAAAAGAAAAACGCGACCAGAAATTCGCAAACCGCGAATTAAAATCATTCAGCGGCGTATATCCATATTTCCGGCTCTTGTGGTCGCCAAGGACTGCAAAAGTTTCGTGGAAATTTTTGTACACAGTTGCAAAAAGCTATTTGGGAACACAATTTCTGGAAAAATGGGGATTCTACCATATTCCAATCGTCAAGGTTGACTCCCCTTTAGACAAAAAAATTCCTTTTACACCGTCAAAAGTCTACATTTATATGGACTTTGTCTATCTTTTTCTGCGCCCGCTTACAATGCTCATAAGACGCTTCGGCTTAAAAAAAGCCGCGCCAATTTGCAACGCATGGTTCAGCTCAGCAACAAAAGTCTACAGAGAAGCAAGCCGAATGTACCGTCACTCGCTTTCCACAACAGAGCGCCCTCTCTACAAAGAAAATTTTCATTTTAGAGTAATCCATGCTTTCGACCCTCATCTTCTGTGCGTTCCAAGCCTGCACATTGCGCTTATAGCCCTGACAGAAGTCTTTTTTAAACGCGAATTTAAGAATATCGGCTTAAGCGACGCAGAATGTTTCCAAAAAAACACAGAACTTTACAACGAAGCAATTGAAATCGCAGAATCCGTCCTGTATATGAAGCAGCATTCTGTAAACTGCATTCCGGCGGCGCTTTACATGATTACAAAACTTTTTCCTTCGCTCTTTTCGCCAAACGACGCGACAAATTTTATAAACGATATGTTTTTAAGCACAGAACTTATAAAACCGGAAGACGTTTCTTCAATAAAAGAATACATTTCGTTTATGTACGAACGCTATTTGCTCGAAGGAGTCGCCGCAGACGACTGGAGAGATCCAGTAATCCGATGGATTGACAGTTACGACTGGAAGGCAGAAGAAGCAAAATTTGAACAAAAAGAAAACGCCAGCGGAGAAAAAAAATGTTTGAAGTACGAATAACTGACGATTTTGCCGCGGCCCATTTTTTGCGCGACTACAACGGAAAATGCGAAAACCTTCACGGACACAACTACAAAGTCTACGTCCACGTAGAAGGAAACAGCCTCGATAAAGGCGGAATGCTTTTGGACTTTACACTTCTAAAAACCGCCCTAAAGGAAGTTCTGTCAAAAATCGACCACACAAACCTAAACGAAATTGCAGACTTTGACCAGAATCCGAGCGCAGAAAGAATCGCCGTTTACATTTACAAAAATATGCTAAAAGTCCTCTCAGAAAAAGGCCTGGATCTTTCAAAAAGCTCGAACCGAAAAATAAGCAAGGTTGACGTTTTTGAAACAGACAAAAACCGGGCGCGGTATATTCCAGAATAAATTTCATATTTGGGCGGCTTTTTGCTATGCAAAAACCGAGCCATTACGGGTTCCGGCTTTCGCCTCCATTCGCAGGCGAACGGCTTTGCCGCCCTCCAGGTCTCTGCCGCATTCGTAAAAGAAATTAAAAAATGCGTCAGCGGCTGTAACGGTGAGCGCAGCGAAAACAAACGCAAGGCGTTTGGTCGTAGCCGTGAAAGACGCGGTGGCTGCCGAAGGCAGACAGACGCCCGTAAAAAAGTCTTATAAATACAAATTTTCGTTTTTTTTCTCAGATAGAAATTCTTCAAAAAAAGATTTAGAATTATAGGAAATTTTATCTTTTGGAGAATAAAATGAAAAAATTACTTGCTGCTTCTCTGGCAATTTTTGCCGGAATGTCTTTAAGCGCGTTTGCTCTCGAAAAAAGCATTGCTGACAACGAGAAAGTTGAAAAAGTTGAAGCAATCACTTCGGTTGCAAGCACAAAAGGCAAAAAAATTTATGTTGTCGGGGATTCGACTTTCAGCGCTTTTTCTGACCCTTACTACTACCCTCGCTACGGAATCGGAACAAAACTTCAGGATTATTTAAATCCAAAAAAAGTTGAAGTTATCAACCTTGCAATGTCAGGCCGCTCTTCAAAAAGTTTCTTGACAGAAGCAAATTACAAAACCCTCGTTAAGAATATAAAAAAAGGCGACTATCTTATTATCGGTTTTGGTCATAACGACGAAAAAACAGAAGAAGCGCGCTATACAAATCCAAATGGCTCAAAAGAAGAAAAAGGCTCTTTTAAAAACAGCCTTTACGAAAATTACATAAAAGTTGCACTGGACAAAAAAGCAACTCCAATTTTGTGCACGCCAATCGTCCGCCGCGCTCCGGGCAAAGCATACGAAGGTTCTTATGTTCATATTACAAAGGACACTCCAGAGTTTAAGGGCGGAGATTATCCAAAGGCAATCCGCGAACTCGGAAAAGAAACTGGCGTTTTAGTTGTTGACAACACAGCCTACACAAAGGAGCTATACGAAAAACTCGGCGACGACGGCACTGTAAAATTCCATGCCTGGCTCGGACACAAGCCTGGTTCTGTAGACAACACTCACCTTAACACTTACGGAGCTTCGGTTCTGGCTTACCACGTTATAGAGCAGATTGCCGCGGCAGACAAAAAGTTTGCAAAGCTTCTCAATAAAGAAAACAAGGAGCCGACAGAAGAGCTTTTAGTTCCAAATCCACAGTATGTAATTCCTGTTTATTCTGAATTTGCTCCGTCTGACAAATCTACAGTCTTTGAAACAACAGCTCCATGGTATGGAACAGTTTTTGGCGACATGGGCGGCATTGAAAAGATTGCAAATCCAGAAATTTACGAAATCACAGAAGAAAACGGAAAAGTTGTAATGCATTCTGGAACAAAAGACGGAAAAACCGCCGCTGGAAAAATCGCTTCAGGTTCTGACGGCCTGGCTTTTTACTTTCAGCAGATTCCTGCAAATAAAGACTTTACAATCTCTGCAACTGCAGCAGTTTTGAACGCGACAAAGAACAATCAGGTTTCTTTCGGACTTATGGTTCGCGATGATGTCCATATCGACAAGTACGACAACCAGGTAAAAAGCGATTACGTTGCCGCAGGCTGTTTAAAGCTTGCAAAAGGCGAAGGCGCCTGGAGCTCAACATTTGCACGCCTTGACGGAACTTTGAACGAAAACACAGTGCAGAAACAGGAATTCCCAGCCGCAGGAACAAAAATAGACCTTTCAATAACAAAGTCTGGCGACACTTATACCGTAAAATTCGGAAAAGACACTGCAACATTCAATGCCAAGCTCACAGAAGTTGATTCAAAATGGGTTTACGCAGGATTGTACACAGTCCGCTCTGCTTACATTGAATATTCAAACATAAAATTGGAAGTAAAATAACTAAACCGCAAATACTGAAAGCAAATTCAGTAAAATAAACTTCCAGACAAAAAAAAGAAGCTGCCCTTAAAAGACTATTCAGCAAAGGACAGCCTCTTTTTTATATTAGCCAAAACTTCGAGTTTTGCAGCACGCGGCACAGGAATGGCACATAAATGTCTGTCTTTTCAAAAATCGACATTCAGACTATTTAAAATAATTTTTGCTGATTTTATTCTTTTGATTTTTTTATTTTAAGAAAATCTTGCACAAAACCATCAAAACAGCTTCGACAAGACCGAGTATAATAAAAATCATAAGGTGCTTAAATCCAGGCTTGCGAATTTTCTTCTCAGAAATAAAAAGAAAACCTACAAGCGCCATAAAGAACATAAAGACAAATGTCAAGTCAAGTTTATTTGCAAGCTGCAAAAGATAGATTAACGGGAAAATAATCGCCGCAGTCGTAACAGGAACTCCTGTAAAATATTCACGGTTTCCGTCCTCTTCTTTCTGACGGGCTTCTTCCTGAACATTGTAATAAGCAAGGCGAATCACAGCGGCAAGAGCATAAAGAATGCAGATTATTATGAGCACGTCCTTTAAAAAACCATAATAATGAGTCCGGCTCGTCAATCTTGCGATAAAACGAGAATTGTTTACAAGGTTGATTCCAATACAGGCTGGCAAAACGCCAAAAGCGACCATATCAGAGAGTGAATCTATTTGAATTCCAAATTTTTTTTCAAAATCCGTGCGGTTCGGCTTAGAGCGTGCAACTTTTCCATCAAAAGCATCGAGACAGCCGCAGAGCATAAGGCAGATTATAGCCGCCAAAACAAGCTGAGCATTAAAAGAGCAGCAGATTCCAATGACTGCCGAAATAATTGAAAGGTAAGTCAAAATAACCGTGTAATCGTAAACACCTAACATAAATCTTCCTGTTTTTCAGAAAAAGCGTTGAATTTTGTCGTAAGCGACAAAAAAAATCATCCGTTGTCTGATTTTTTTTATATGTTTTTAATTCTATCATCTGAATAAATCCCTTGCAACTGACAGAAATTTAAAGCACAATGAATAATCATGCTGAATTCTTTGGTGAACTTTTTTACAGCACACATTCCTTACTGGCCATTAGTATGTTTTTCTCTTCTTATCCTTGCCGGATTCAATCTTCCGGTTTCAGAAGACGCAGTAATCGTTTTGTCTGCTGGAGTTACCTTTTCTGACAGTTCACTTGTAATTCCAACCTGGATCGCGCTTTATCTTGGAATTTTTATAAGCGATGTGATGGTTTACTGGTGGGGATATTTTCTTTCAAAAGGAATGTTTCAATTCAAAAAAATCCGAAAAAAGCTGACAAAAGACAAAATTCGGCTTGTTGCAAAAACTTTAGATGACTACGGATTCAGAACTTTTATCGTCTGCCGTTTTATTCCTTTCGGAGTCAGAAACACGCTGTGGATGAGTTCGGGATTTGTCGGTCTTCCTTTCAAAAAATTCCTTTTATACGATTCAATTGCCGCGCTCGTAAGCTGTTCAACTCTTTATAATCTAGTTCGTTTTATAGGCGAAGGCGCGTCTGTTGTTTATAAAATCATTGGAATCGCGCTCTTTATCGCTTTAATCGTGTTTTTTGTTTTTATGATAAGACATGTTATAAAAAAAGAAACAAAGTTTTTTGAAGACGAAGCCGGACAAGAATCAAATTTCCAATAAAACCACGAGGAGAAAAAACATAGGCTATGTGGCGGCACCTATCAATACTGACAGGAGATAAAACATAGGCTATGCGGCGGCACCTATCAATACTGATAGGAGATAAAACGTAGGCTATGCGGCGGCTATCAATGCTATAGATGTAAGATACATTGGCAATTTTCAGGATTGGAAACTTCTTTTAAAGTATATTAAACTTATCTTTAAAGGTTTGCGTTGCAAACTTTCTTATCATCGGTTGTTTCTCACTTCGTTGCGGAACAACTTAAAAACCAATCCTAAAACTAAAGTTTTAATCTTGGCTTTTTATGGGAGATTTTTTATGAATATGATACAACTTTTATTTATAGGGATTACAATCGGAATGGCAAACGTAATTCCTGGAGTTTCTGGCAGCACAATGGCAGTTGTCTTTAACATTTACGACCGTTTTGTAAACGCAATCACACTAAACATAAAAAAGCTTATCGAAAACAGGCGCTTTGTAATTCCTGTCGTCGGAGGAATGGCTCTCGGAGTTCTTCTTTTCAGCAAGCTGATTACGGTTTTATACGAAAATTTTCCAGTCCAGACAGACTATTTTTTTACTGGACTGATAATCGGAAGCATTCCAATGCTTTTTTCTTTTATGACAAAAAAACAGGATGGTCAAAAATTTACTGCAAAAAAAACAATTTCTATCGTAATCTGCGCGCTTGCAGGTTTTGCAGTTTTGATTGGATTCGGGCTTTTGGGAAGCGATATTGATACCGCAAAAGAAATGTCAAAATCTCTTCCGCAGTGGACTTTTCCGCTTGCGCTGCATATTTTTGCGGCAGGTTTTGTCGGAGCAATTGCCATGATAATTCCTGGAATTTCCGGATCGCTTTTAATGCTGATTATGGGAGTTTATCCGATTGTAATGAAAAGCATTCCCGCGCTTTTTGTTCCGGCACAAACATTGCAGGCTTTTTTTCTCTTGCTTCCAAATGGAATCGGAGTTTTGGCAGGACTTTTGTGCGGAGCCTGGATTGTAAAAACTTTTCTTAGAATTGCTCCAAACCAGACCTATGCCGTAATTTTTGGACTTATTGCAGGCTCGGCAATCCAGCTTTTTCCTGGAATAAAAGGAATTTCCGGCGTTCTTCCAGGAATTGCCTGTTTACTCTGCGCATTGGCAGGAATTTTCCTGGCATATTTCAGTTCAAAAGTTACAGCAAAAGAAGAAACAGAAAAATCCTTTTAAGGCAACGGCAATTTAGCGTGCAAAACTTTTACTGCGCGCTAAATCGCAAAAAAATCAGCATGCAAAAACAAGCCTCACCTTCAAAATCTAAATTTTGCTGAATTCCTTCTCAAATTTGTTTTTCTGATAAATATATTCATAAAGAATATCATCAAAATTCTCATAGCCAAAAATTTTATGGACTTTAGTAACGCTCCACTGCTTTATATTTGCAGTATGAGGATAGGGAGTCCAAAAAAGCCGTTTAGAAAAATGGCGGATTACTGTATTTTTATACAAAAATTTCTGGTCGTTAAAACGCTGGCTGAGCATTTTCTTTTTTGTAGTGCAGCGGATTATCGCGCTTTCGTCCGCAAAAACAAGTTTTTTTGTCTTTATCAGCTCGCGGCATTTCTCAAAAAGTTTTGTTTCGCGGCATTTTTTCAAGTTGAATAAAATTACGCCGGCATTGATAAAATTCGGATTTATTAAAAATTTTCCGTAATGGTCGCGGGCCGCGGCATATTCAAAACCTTCAATATCCGTGTTCCACAAAAGGTCAATGTCGCGGTTAAAAAGAATATCAACATCAAGATAAAGAATTTTTTCCGGAAGCTCTTCATAAAGGTCGGCAAAAAGCCTGATTAAAGTGTAAGGCGAACAATAACACTGCTCGTTCGGACAGCTGTCAAATTCTTTCTTGTAAATATCCGTAACATCAACTTTCTTAACGCAGTTTTCCGGATTATAAGTTTTTGCAAGGCCGTCCAAAAACAAAGCCTGGGAATCTACAAGCGGAGTATAATCAGCCTTTAGATAAGAAACGTCCATTGTAAAAATAAAAAAAGTAAACGGCTCTTTTGATTCGGTTCTCTTAAAAATAGAAAGCATTGCAGAAAGCATTCCGTCAAAAACTTTATAGTTTCCGCAAAAAAGAATGTTTTTCATTGTTCAGAGTTCTCCAGTTTTTCATATTTTATCAATTCAACTTCGTTAAGCTTGCTTCGTTCGCACATTGCTTCAAAAACCTGATTTCTAAGCGATCTGCGTTTTTCTTTAGCACTTAAACTTTCATCAGCAAAAAACGGACCGTCAACATAGGTCACCATTCTTGGATTTTTTGAAAAACGCCGCTTTTTATAAACATTGGTAAAGCAAAAAACCGGCGTACTGTATTCAACAGGATATTTAAATGAACTGTCCAAAAAAGGGCGGATTTTCGTATAAAACGGCCAGATATGCGCTTCTGGATAAATCATTATTGCACGCTTTTTAGAAACATGAAATTTAATCGTTTCCATAAAATTCCGGCCGGCCCTCAAATTGTCGGGCAAAGGAAGGGCCCCGACATAAGGCAAAAATCTTCCCAAAACAGGAATCGAAACATTGTTCGGGTGAACAATAACCATCGCATCCTTTGGCCAGCAGACAAAGGTCGGAACAAGGGGATCTGCAAAGACGTTTGTGTGGTTTGCGTAAATAAAAAAAGACTGCCCTTTATAAGGCTTTAAAACCTGCCTGTTTACAATTTTGTGGGAAAATTTCAGCTTCAGGTAAGACCATGCGACAGGAACAGCAATAATCCTGTAAATAAAAAAGTGGGCAAGGTTCCAGCAAAAACCGCGGCCGCCGTAATTCCATGTCTCATCGATTTTTCTAGGAACGATAACGGCAGTAGAAAACTCGTCGTTTAATTCATCTTTGTAATAAATTATTTTCCGCCTGTATGCCATAACTATTTTTCTTCTTCAGAATAAACGAGAGGAATACCATAAAATTCCTCGTAAACTTTTTTCCAGACAGAATAATTTTCGTTTTTCATAAATTCGGCATTTTGGCGCACAGAAAGCTCTTTTTTGGGAAAAATCGGCTTTAAAATATTCACTGTATATTCCTGAACAAAAAAACCGTCCGAATCAACAATGTCAGAATCCCGCATCGTAATAAAAAACGGAATGACAGGAACATTATTTTCGGCAGCCATTTTAAACGCTCCAGAAACAAGAGGACGCGGCTTTCTGTAATTCCACCACATAGCCTGCTCTGGATAAATCAAAATCTGCCTGCCCTGCGCAAGGTAAGTCTTTACAGCATGCATAAAATTTTTCATTGTGGAAGCAACGCTGCTCAAAGGCAAAGTGTTGCAATGCTTAAAAAGAAAACCGTAAAATCCCGGAAAATTCGTATAATTTCCTTCGCGGCATACTTTTACAAGCTCCCGATGATAGACATGCTTTTCGATTGCTTTGTAAACGGCAAAATTATCCATTGCATTAAAATGATTGCAGGTAATAACCGCGCCTTTTCTCTTCATTTCAATGTAATTTTCAAGGCCTTTCACTTCCTTCAAAATCATGATTTTTTTGCGCAAAAGTGAATTTATATAGTTTCGTGCAAGGATATTTGCAAATTTCATCCAAAAACGGCTCGAAATCTTTTCGTTCAGATAATCAACCATTTCCGGCTTAAGAGGAATAGTCGGCGGATCGTCTTCAACGTCCTGAGACCAGCGTCCTTCCCGCTCAAACTGCTTTATTTTTTCGATAACCGCAAGTCTGCCTGGATCTTTTTGAATTTCCGCTTGATTTTCCATACAAAAACTCCGTTTCCGGTTATTTTAAGCCTTTCTTTTTTGGGAATTGCAATAATTGTTCGGATCGTTTGAATCTTCAATAGCCATTTTTACAAGATTTTCAAAAGCAAGCCTGTCGCGCTCGTGCAAATCTTCCGTATAGCCAGCCTTGATTTTTAAAATTGCATCGTACAAAAAAGTCTTCTGCGCATAATTCCAAAAATGCTCTTCATAGTAAATGTTGTCATAATGCCAAGGCTTCCAGTTGATTTTATAGTGAATAAGCTTGAGATTTCTGTCGTCGAATTTGTCCGACTTAAACGAAGATTTATTCCATCCCAAATCAACCATCTTTACTTTTCCATAGCACAAAACATTAAGATAATCTTCGTCCTGAGTAACACGGAATGTATAAGTATTCATCAAGTCAATAAATTTTGTTTCAATGTTATCTTCGCGGTATTTTTTTGCATTGATTAAAAGAACTCCGGCGCTAAAATATTTTTCACGCGGAATGCCAAGCGCTTTTTCAACATAATTGCCAAAAACGTCATATTCCATCATAACTTCTTCGCTGGCAGCACCGAGAATATTGCCGCCAATGTCGATATTGTAAAATTCAGAAATATCGCCCTTTACAACAATGTCGCAGTCCAGATAAATAACCTTGTCGTACTGAGGAAAAACCCTCGGAATAAAAACACGGCAGTAAGTTTCTTTCGAATAATAATCGCGCAAATGAAAATTTCCAGAAGACTTATCCATTTCCTCGGTTAAAGAAACAAAATCAATCGAAACGCCGTCAGGACGGGCATCGCGGCAAATCAACTTTAACTGTTCAATATATTCCTGTTTAAGGCTTGTAGTCAAAATATAAATTTTGTAAAAATATTCATTTGAAGCATTGTCCAAAAGCGAAGTCAGCGCAACTGCCAAAAAAGGAACATAATTGTTATCAGTCGCAAAAAAAATTGGAATTACTTTTTTAGTATTGTTCTCCATAATAGAGAAAACTATAACATTTTTTATATGCTGTATTCAAGTAAAAAATTTGGAGCAAATTCAACTTTCAAACCGGCTTTCCGCAGTTCCGCTTTCGCTCCATCCGCCAAAAAGGCGGACACTGCGTGCCGCTGCAATCCGGGCTAAAAACAGCGGACAGAGCGGCATTTTTGCCCATATCTTTAAAAATTTCTGTTAATTTTATATTCTAAAGCCACAATGAAAAACCTAAAAAAAACAATTTTCGCTATTAGCGCAATACTCACATTCAGCTTTGCACAAAAAACTTTTGCGGCCGAATTTTCAGAATCAGAAAACACACTTATTTCTGAAATTTTTGATTTTCGCCTTACGTTGCGCTCATACGCAACAGCCGACGAATGCATAGAAAAGATTATTTCTTACCGAGAATCTATCAACGAAAAGCTCAGCTCATTCAGCGAGGAAGCGCAGATTGTCTGCACAAATATGCTCGCGACTGCGCAGTACAACTGCGAATACGAAAAAGACATGCATTCTCCAAAAATGGAATCAATTTTAAGACCGCAGTACGAACGTCTTACAAAATATTCCGAAGGAAAAACCGCCGAAACGCTCAATCCGTGGTTTGTCCTTACTTCCGCCGATATTACAAATTCAATGATGCAGTTTTTGCCACGTTCCGCTTCAATAACAGCTGGGCTTCAGGAAAAAAAAGATTATGCGCTTGTCGTAAAAAACAATCCGCAAATGCCGTTTGCCCTCACCCTAAGCGGATGGTGGTATTACTACGCTCCAGCAGTCGGCGGAGGAAGCAATTCAAAAGCCGGAGAATTTTTCAAAAGCGCGCAAAAATATGCAGTTTCCAGCTACGACAAATATTATTGCAACATAAACCTTGCGCAGTTTTATTTTGAACAGAAAGACACTCAAAAATGCAGTCTTTATATGGAAGAAGCAGAAAAAATTCTTCCAGGAACACGTTACGTAGAACTCTTAAAAAAGATGAACAAAATCGGCTATTCGCTTTTTGACTACAATATGAACAGCCGCCGCGAAAAAATAGACAAAAAACTTTTAAAGCAGTAAAAAGCACGCAAAAAATGCTCGTTGAAACACCAGTTAAAATTCGATATACTAATGGATTATGAAAACAGAACTTATTAAGGATATTTTAACATCCGCACCAGACGGCCGCCCGGTTACAGTTTGCGGCTGGGCACGTACAGTCCGCGATTCAAAGAATCTTGTTTTTATTCAGGTAAATGACGGTTCTTGCTTCGCTTCTATTCAGCTTACTTTCGACCGCACAAATCCGGCAAATCCACAGAATTCTGAAAATATCGAAAAAGCATTAAAAGACCTTTCGACAGGCGCCTCGCTCAAGGCTACAGGAAAACTTATAAAATCTCCTGCTTCAGGCCAGTCTGTCGAAGTAAATCTCGAAACACTCATTGTCTTGGGAAAATGCCCTTCAGATTATCCGATTCAGAAAAAAGCCGCTTCAATGGAATTTTTGCGTGACAATGCGCACTTGCGCGCCCGCACAAATACTTTCGGCGCAGTTTTTAGAATGAGAAGCCAGATGGCATTTGCCCTGCACACATTCTTTCAGGAACGCGGCTTTTACTACATCAATACTCCAGAAATCACCTGCTCTGACTGCGAAGGCGCTGGCGAAATGTTCCAGATTACAACACTTTCAATGGAAAAACTTGCGGAAATCGCAGTTGAAAAAGGCGCTTCTGGAATGAAAAAAGACGACGCTTCAAAGCTTGTAAACTACAGCAAGGACTTTTTCGGCAAAAAAGCAAGCCTTACGGTTTCCGGGCAGCTCGAGGCAGAAACTTTGGCAACTGCTCTCGGACGTGTTTACACTTTTGGCCCTACTTTCCGCGCGGAAAATTCAAATACAACCCGCCACCTGGCAGAATTCTGGATGTGCGAGCCAGAAATGGCATTCTTCGACCTCGAAGATGACATGGACATTCAGGAAGATTTTATCAAATATCTTTTGAACTGGGCTTTGACAAAATGTTCGGCAGATATGGAATTCTTCAACAAGAGAATTCAGCCAGGCGTAATCGACACCTTGCGCCACGTTGTAGAAACTCCTTTCAAGCGTGTTTCTTACACAGAGGCAATCGCAGAGCTCGAAAAGCATGCAGAAGATTTTGAATACAAGCCATATTGGGGCTGCGATCTAGCAACTGAGCACGAACGCTATTTGACAGAAAAAATCTACAAATGCCCGGTAATGGTTTACAACTATCCAAAAGAAATCAAGGCTTTCTATATGAAGGCGAATGACGACGGAAAAACAGTAAAAGCTGTCGATGTTCTTGTGCCTGGACTTGGCGAAATTATCGGCGGTTCAGAACGCGAAGAAGACTACGACAAGCTTTTAAACAGAATCAAAGAACTCGGTTTAAGACCGGAAGATTACAGCTGGTATCTGGATTTGCGCAAATTCGGCACAGTTCCTCATTCAGGATTCGGACTTGGATTTGAGCGTCTTTTGCTCTACGTTACAGGAATGCAGAATATCCGCGACGTTATTCCGTTCCCGCGCGCTCCAAAACTCGCAGATTTCTAATTTTGTAGTCTCTGATGAAAAAACGGGCAGTCACCATTGTAACTTTTGCACAGAGCGTTTTTCTCAACCTAAAGTTGTTCTTTCAAAACGGTCTGCTAAGCTATTCAAGCGCCTGCTCGTTTGACCTTATTTTTTCTGTTGTTCCGGTGCTTTTAATGGCAATTCTGATTGCAGTGCGCTTTTTGCATGCTTCTCCAGAACTGTTTGCATCTATCTACAGCGCTATTCCAGAACTTCAAAAATATTTTGATCCGCGGAGCGTAATTTCCGCCTTTCAAACGCCAAAAAGATTCAGCACTTTGGAATTTCTTCTTTTATTTTTTATTGTATGGATGGCGCGAAGGCTCTTTGCTTCGGTTTTTGCCGCCATGAGAAATATTTTCCACGACCAGCAGCAACGGCGCGCGCTTTTTAACCAAATTTTAGCATTTGTCTTTGAATTTATTTTCGTTTCAATAATCGTAAGCTTTTTATTCGCCTATATGTCGATAAAAACGATTCTAAAGCTTCCATTTTTCCAGCGTTTTCCACAATTAGATTTTATTTACGACAGCATTTTAAACGGAAAATTTCTTTCATCGCTTTTTAACCTTTTTATTCTTATCGTCGTCGTTTTAATGTACAAAATCGGCTCAGGCACAAAACCTAAATTCCGGCTCTGTCTTTTGTCCGGCTTTGTCTGCACAGTCAGCTTCTGGATTTTTAGAACGATTTTGCATTCATTCATCAACATAAGCCGCTATAACATGATTTACGGCGTGCTCGGAAACGTAATTATCTTGCTATTGGACATCTTTTTTTTCTTCGTTTTTTTTATGTTTTTTGCCCAGTACATTTTTGTCTGCCAGTTTTTTGATGAACTTTTGCTTGGAGAACTTTATCTTCTTCCCAAAAAAGAAGGCTCGAATTTTTCAGAAAAATTAAAGCGCGCACTTTTTATACGTCCCGATTTTCTCCTTGCAAACCAGCTTGCGCTCACCTACCTTGCGCCAGGCGAAAAACTCTACAAAGAAGGCGACCAGAATACTTTTGCCTACTATATTCTAAAAGGCTGCGTAAAACTTGACCGAAACGAATACGAAGACACTTTGTTTTATTACCGCGGTGATTTTTTTGGCGAATTAAACTGCATTCTCGTAAAGCCACGGAGCTCAACAGCAACAGCAGTAACCGACACAGCACTAGTAAAAATCCGCGGTAAAAATTTCAGGTTCCTCGTAAAATCAAACCAGCAGGTTACCCAAAAAGTTTTAAAAGAACTGAGCGAATATTTGACAAAACTAAAAAAGCACAGCCTTTAGTTTTTGAGCGCTAGATTTTTTTACAGAAACAACATTCCTTTCAAAACCCGTTTATTATTTATTCAAAATAATTTATAATCGGAAGCAAATTATTCTTGTTTGTATCCACAAGTTTGCGTTGCAAACTTTATTATTATGGAGAAATAAATGTCACGTTCTAAAATCGTTGTCCTGGATTTCGGCTCACAATATGCGCATCTTATCGCAAAACGTTTTCGCGCAATGGGATATTATTCAGAAATTGCGCTGCCAAGCGCAGAGCTTTCCGTTTTTGAAAATGCAAAAGGAATCATTCTAAGCGGCGGACCGTCTTCCGTTTATGAAGAAAACGTTCCTGACTTCAATAAAGAAATTCTAACCCTTGACTTGCCAATTCTTGGATTATGCTACGGCCATCAGCTTATGGCGCAGTCATACAACGGCAAAGTCGGCAAAGCGCACACTGGAGAATTTGGGCATGCGACTTTAATTCAAACCCAGGAAGGAAAAAAATCACCGCTTTTAAAAGGCATATCTTCAGAGACTCAGGTTTGGATGAGCCATCAGGACGAAGTTTTAGAGCCAGGAGAAGGCTTTGAGGTCATAGGCTCAACAAAGGACTGCAAATTTGCAGCCCTTCAAAACCTTGCAAAAAAAAGATTTTCGCTCCAGTGCCATTGCGAAGTAAAAGACACTCCAGAAGGCAACAAAATCTTTAAGAATTTCGCAGATTTCTGCGGAATGGAAATAAACTGGGACGAAGACACAGTTCTTTCGCACATTACAGAAACAATAAAAAAAGATGCCGGAACAAAGAACGTTCTTCTCTTTTTGAGCGGCGGCGTTGACTCGACAGTCGCATTTGCGCTTTTAAACAAAGCTCTCGGACAGGACAGAGTTTTGGGACTTCATATCGACAACGGCTTCATGCGCAAAAACGAATCAAAAAATGTCGAAAAGGCATATCACGGCCACGGATTCAAAAATTTTGTAGTAAAAGACGCTTCCGAAAGTTTTTTGAACGCAATCAAAGGCCTTACCGACCCTCAGAAAAAGAGAATGGCAGTCGGCGAGAATTTTATAACTGTGCGCGACGCTTTCGTAAAAGAACAGAATCTTGACGAAGACAAATGGATGCTTGCGCAAGGCACTCTTTATCCGGATATAATCGAATCGGGCGGAACAAAAAACAGCAAGACAATAAAAACACATCACAACCGCGTAGAAGGAATCCAGAAACTTATTGAACAGGGCATGATTATCGAGCCCCTTAAAGATCTGTACAAAGACGAAGTCCGCTCAATCGGAAAAAAACTCGGACTTGCAGACGAGCTCGTAATGCGCCATCCGTTTCCAGGCCCAGGCCTTTCAATCAATGTGCTCTGCTCTGACGGCACATTTACAGACAGCGACAAAGAAGAGCTTGCAAAAGCTCAAAAAGAGCTCGACAGCGTGGTAATCGACCAGTTTTGTCCAAACTGCGCCTCAGAATTAAAGCGCTCAGTTCTGCCAGTGCGTTCAGTCGGAGTGCAGGGAGATTTCAGGACATACCGTTTTCCAGCCTGCCTCGCTTTTAAAAACGAAGGCAACGGATTTTATCATATTCCAAAAAAACGCGAAAAAGTCGAAAGCTGCTCTTCAAGAATTACAAACAGCTCGCAATTCTTGAACCGCACAATTCTAAAGCTCTACCAGAATCCTCAATTAAAAGACGAAGACTTGAAAATTCAGGAAGGCTACTGTACAAAAGAACGGCTCGACCAGCTGCGCGAAGTTGACAACATCGTTTTAACACAATTGCACAAAAACGGCCTTTACAGTTCAATTTTCCAGCATCTTACAATCGATTTGCCTTATGCCTCGTCAAAAGAAAAAGCAAGCTTTGTGTTGCGCCCAGTCTGCTCGGAAGACGTTATGACCGCCCGCTTTGCATGGCTTCCAATGGACGTATTAAAAGAAATTATCCGTCAGATTGCGGCCCTTCCGTTTGTAGACGCATTGTATTTCGATGCAACAAACAAGCCGCCGGCAACATTCGGCTGGGAATAACAAACAAAGAGGATGCCCGTAAATCCAAACATTTATTCCCGTGTCAGCAATGTCGTCATTTTCCTGTTAACAATACTGTCATTCTCGCACTAATAATTCTGTCATTCCCGCACTTGATGCGGGAATCTATCTGCATGGATTATCGGGTCAAGCCCGATAATGACAGTAAAAACACTTATTAGACATACCCATTTTTGGACGGCATCAGCTTCCCGCGACCGGCCATTCCAGCTTCGCTAACCGCTCATTGCCGGCATTAGCCGGCAACTAAAGGCTTCCATGTCCGGCGTAAGGCATCCTAAAAAACTGCATAGACTTTCCGCGCGCTCCGCAGTTTGTTTTACAAAAAATTCAGAATAAAACAATCAGCCTTTCAGGAGTTTATTTACTTCAGAAAGTTTCAGCCCTGTACACTCTGCAACAACATCTTCAGGAATATTTTTAGAAAGCATTTTTCTAGCAGTCTCAAGAGTTTTTTCCTCAACTTCTTCTTTGGCCAAATTTTTTGCAATTCCATTAGCCATATCCTCTGCCATGTTTTTAGCCATATCCTCTGCCATGTTTTTAGCCATATCACTCGCCATATCTTTAGCTATATCTTTAGCTATATCTTTAGCTATATCTTTAGCTATATCTTTTGCAAGTTCTTGAGCTATCACAGGTGCAAGTTCCTGAGCCCGTTCTTCTGCCTGTATCCGCATTTCCTGTTCCCATGTCATATATCTATGCCTCCATTGGGCGTTCATTTTTACACGTTCGACCAATGCAGAAAGCCTGTCTGTAAAATTGTCCTTTGACGTTTTTCCACACAGGTACTTAAAAAATGAACGCAACTTCTCTGACTGCATTTTATCATACATGCTTGCGTTAAAAAAGACATTGACAGTCCCGTCGCTCATCTCTATATTCTTGTCTTCTAACGCAAAGTAGCGGAAAGTATAAACCGGAAGATTATAGCCAAAAGCATCGCCCATGCATAAAAAAATCACATAACTTTCTTTTAAACTTTCATAATTTCCGCCGGATTGAATATTGTCAACATCCATCAACCCCTGATAATATCTTGCTCTCTTTGCAAGCTTTGTTACGTTAGAAGTCTGAATTTCAATATCAAAGCAACGTCCGGTTCCATCCTTTACATAAACATCAAACCGGACACCATGAGACTCAAAATCTGTTTTAAGAGAGTATTCCGAGCAATTTTTTTCAATTCTATCAATTTTTATGTTTAAAAGCATCTCCAGAATTTTTTTAGAAACATCAGGATTTTCTTCCAGAACTTTACAAAAAATAAAATTGTTTGCAAGCGTAAGACTGTTCCATTTCTCCGCTGGAGTCAATTCATTTTTCAAAGACATTTTTTTCTCCTAAAAACGCCGTTTTAGCGACGGGCTCTAAACGAATGTCATTCCCGAACTAATAATTCTGTCAATCCCGCACTATAATTCTGTCATTCCCGCACTTGATGCGGGAATCTATCGGCATGGATTATCGGGTCAAGCCCGATAATGACATTAAAATCAGGCCCGATAATGACAGTAAAATTAGTTCCGATAATGACAGTAAAATTAGATCCGAAAATGACAGCAAAATTTTCAGTTCTAATTGAACCTAATATATAAATTCCGCCAAAAGTCAACTTTTACACATTTTTAGAAAAAAAATTTGAACTTTTTGTCTTTGATTTGCCTTCAAAAAGTTATTCTTAATTACCCTTAATTTCGAGTTTTAATAAAAACAACTGCTAAACAGTTATTCCTATGCTAACAAGGCTGTCATTCCCGTGCTAATAATTCTGTCATTCCCGCACTATAATTCTGTCATTGCCGTGCTAATAATTCTGTCATTCCCGCACTAATAATTCTGTCATTCCCGCACTTGATGCGGGAATCTATCGGCATGGATTATCGGGGCAAGCCCGATAATGACATTAAATTATAAAACTCGAAATTAAAGGTAATTAAATATTCATAAAAAAAGCGCGCCTTCAAAAATTGTCTCAAAATTTTGAAGGCGCGCTTCACGCTTAAAACTAAACTTTTTTAAAATTCCGCCTCGTCAGGATTTCTCGCAGGCTTGATTTCAAGATTTTTCAGATTTGCAATTTTATCCATGTCTTCAGCGGACAGCTCAAAATCAAAAATTTTAGAATTCTCTTCAATCCGCTCTGGATTTACGCTTTTTGGAAGAGGGACAATATTCTGCTGCAAGCTCCAGCGAATGCAAACCTGGGCAATTGTATGGCTATATTTTTCCGCAATTTGCCGAATTTCTTCATTTTTAAAAATTCCGCCGGTTCCGAGAGGGCTGTAGCCTTCAACAACCATTCCCAGATTCCTGCTGTACAAAGCAAGTTCGGTCTGCGGCTGGCCAGGACAAACCTTAATCTGGTTGACCATAGGCTTTATTTTTGCAGTTTTTAAAAGCTCATCAATGTGACGCTCACAAAAATTAGAAAGACCAATAGCCTTAAGCTCGCCGGCTTCGCAGGCCTCTTCCATAGCTTTCCAGCTTTCGGCATTTGCTTTTTGCCAGCATGAACGGAATTTGAGCGGATTCGGCCAGTGAATCAAATATAAGTCGACATAATCCAGCCCCAATTTTTCCAAGGAACGCCCAATGGCTTTTTGAGTATTTTCGTAGCCGTGGTCTTCGTTCCAAAGTTTTGTCGTAATAAAAAGCTCAGAACGCTTAACAGGGCTTTCTTTCAAAAAGTCGGCAACCGCCCTGCCCACACTTTCCTCGTTGCCGTAAGCCGCCGCCGTGTCAATATGGCGGTAGCCAAGCCTTAAGGCCGCCAAGACCGCATTGTAAGCCTCGTCTCCGTCCAAGCTCTGCCAGGTTCCAAAGCCAAGGCAAGGCATTTTAGTTCCATTGGATAAAAAAACAGCAGATTTTAAAGATTCAAAACACGAAAAATTTTCCATAATTGCAAGCCTCCAAAAAAAACAAACGCTCTAATTGAAGAATAAGGCAAAGCCTAAAAAACCGCAAGATAAGATTCTGACAAAGCCATAAGCAAGCCCGGCAGATAAAAAAATCCCCCGCAGAATTGAAAACCGCATCTCAAAACCACGGGGGGAAATAATTTATTAAAAAGTTACATTAAAAATTATTTTATAGCACCAATGAACGGCAGGTATTCTTTTTTTCCTTCAGCACTGTTAAGAGTAATCTCCATAGCCTCAGCAGATTTTACAAAATAATAATCTCCGTAAAGGTCGGTTCTGCCGCTGTCAGACTTGTAGCAGTCCTCACCATTATATGAATGCGTGCCAATATATTCCTGTGCAAAGTCAGAGTTAGCGCAAGAAATCACGTAAGGGCTATCTGCTGTTCCATACTTACAAGTTCCTGCCGCAAGAACATATGAACCTGCTGGAAGTGAAATCTTGATAACTGAACTGTTATCGCTCTTAACTTCAGCTCCATGTCCGTTGCTGTTTGTTCCGCTCACTGTTACAGTCAGGTCGCCACTTGTGTAAGTACCATCCGCTGTAAATGCTGTAAAGTATTTAGGTTCTTTTACAGCCATGATAAACGGCAAGTATTCTTTTTTTCCTTCAGCACTGTTAAGAGTAATCTCCATAGCCTCAGCAGATTTTACAAAATAATAATCTCCGTAAAGGTCGGTTCTGCCGCTGTCAGACTTGTAGCAGTCCTCACCATTATATGAATGCGTGCCAATATATTCCTGTGCAAAGTCAGAGTTAGCGCAAGAAATCACGTAAGGGCTATCTGCTGTTCCATACTTACAAGTTCCTGCCGCAAGAACATATGAACCTGCTGGAAGTGAAATCTTGATAACTGAACTGTTATCGCTCTTAACTTCAGCTCCATGTCCGTTGCTGTTTGTTCCGCTCACTGTTACAGAAAGTTTTCCGTCTGTATATGTGCCGTCAGCTGTAAATGGGCATATCCACGTATTAGATGTTTCTTCTCCATAATCATTATTCTTACTTGCATCTTCTTCTGCGTCAAACGCTGTCTCAAGACCTGCAAGGTAGTCTTCTGCGTATGTAGTTCCTGATACATACGCATCGTCTTCCACTTTGTAAACACGGTTAAGAATTGCTCGGCGGCCGTTGAATTCTTTGTTGTAGTCATCTGCTGAAATTTCTTCAACATGGTCAAGCTTATTGTTTGTTTCAATGCTACCAGTTAAGTTGTAGTATTTCAGGCCGATTTTGTCTTCTTTGCTGTCAAGGTATGAGTAAACGCTTGCATCGCGCCAGAGGTCGCTGCTTGTTGCTCCTGTTCCTTCATTTGAGAAGCTAACATTGACAATAGCAATCTGATCATAGAAGTCGCCTACGCCTGCATTGCGTCCAAGATAGTTTGTTACTCCGTCATTTACTTTTACAGTAGAGTTAAGAAGTACATAGCCTTTTCCAACTTTTGCAGCAGATTTTGAGCCAGTGCGTGCTACAAAAAGAACTGAAACTGAATAGTTAGAATCTGCAGCTTTTGCATCATCATAAAGACATACAAGATCACATTTCTCAAAGAGCGCTACGTCAGAGTAACCCCAAATGTAGTCCGTATCTCCTTCAATGTAGCAGTTGTAGAACCAAGCCTTGCCTTTTGTACAGATTGTGTCCTGATGTGAAAGGAAAGAACAGTTGTTAGCAGAAACATTGTTTGTAGCTTTGTAATAAAAAGCTTCTGCCTGCGTGTCTGCTGTACCGACTACAGAACGGTCGCAAGTATTTTTTAGAGTGATGTTGTCAAGAACTACTTTTCCAGCTGCGTCGCCAAAATACATTACAGAACGGGTGTCCATAGAGCCGTTCCATTTGTTAAGGTTTGTCCACTGTATAACAGTGTCTTTTCCGCGAGCCTGTGAACCAGTTCCCTTAATAGTGATATTTGCACCGCCATTAAAATGTACAAGCTCACGGTATGTGCCTGGAGCCACTTCGATTGTAAAATCGCCTGTATTTGATCCGATTGCAAGAAGCGCGCCGTGTACAGTACGGAAGTCAGCTGTAGCAGTTTCGCTTGAGTCTACTGTAATTGTAGAGCCTGCTGTTTTTGCAGTGCGAATTGTGAAACTCCAAGATGGAGCGTCTTTGTTTCGTGCAAAGCCGTCAAAGTCTTTTCCGTTAAGTTTTGCTGTGATTACATTTTTCGGAATTGCTACAAAATATGTTTTTCCAGATTCGAGAATTCCATAATGAGGTGTAAAATAAACATTGTTGCCTTCTGTACGAATCAACTGGTCTTTTACTTTTATTTCAACGTTTGCCTGATTTTTGCCACTCGGAACATTGATTGTCTCGTCAGAAGCCTTGATTGTATCAACCCAGTTTCCGTCTGAATCATAAATTGAGATTGCTCCTGTTGAAGAAACTACAGGCTCGTTGTCAAATGTGATTCTGAATTCACCGTCTTCAAATACATCTGTTGCCTTTGCTGCCGGGTAAACAGTTGTAAGCTCTCCATAACCATCTGTTGCGTTGAAATCTTCGACAACAACTTGAATTTCAGCAAAAATGTAGCTTGCGCCTGCATTCATTACTTTAATTGTTGTTCCTGTTGTAGGAGCAATGCCGGTTATTTTCAGAGTTCCTGCCTTGTCGTCTTCCACTTTGAGCAGTGAATCGTCATAATCAAGAGTTACGCCGGAATTTTCTCCGCCGGCTGTTGATATATAAGACACTGTTGTCTCGCCGTTAAGGAGAAGCCGCGCAGAATTTGCTCCAAGAGAAAGTGCAGAAAGCACACTTTGCTCATCTAGTCCGTCAAATGTATAAGTTACATCTCCAAACTTAATCTTGATATTGCTGTACTTTATATTTTTTGCGGTTGTGCCGCCAAAAGCTGGATAAACAACATCGCTTTTTGCATGATAAAGAGGCGTTGTGTTTGTGCCAGTTGTGCCAGCTTCATCTGTTACAGAGTAAACTATAGAAGTTGTTGAAGCATCTTCTGTATAATTTTTAGCTGTAAATTCTGCTTTAAAATGATATTTTTTGCCTGCTGCAAAGATTACTGAAGGTGTGAGGCCGTTTCCGCCGCCACCTAGCGTACAGCTTACATTTTTAATATTCTGCGCAGTAACAAGGGAATATCCTTTTCTGTCGCCTCCAGTTACAGAAATAAATCCAAGTCCAACATGGCCCGATGTAGCAACAACTTCGACATCCGCTTCAATTGTTACATCTTGTGTCATGTCTACAACTTTATTGAATACGAGATAACCTTCCTGACCGCCGCTTGAAGCAGAACCTGTAATTGTCATATCCGTATCTGCCCAGACGGTGTCAGCAGCATTGAATTTTACAAGATGCGCAGTTTTTTCAACTACTGTACCCGAACCACCAGTACCGCCACCATTATTCTCGCCATCACCGTCGTCATCGTCCGATTTACAGGCAGTAAACGCGGAGCCAAATAAAGCGAGTGCCGTCAAAACAGCCAGCGCTTTCCACATTTTTTTCATAGAAAATCCTCCATTTTTTGCAAAAAATCCACCGGACAGCCGGCAGATTTCCGCTTATATTAAACTCTAAATGCCAAGTAAAATTTCATAAATATAAGTTTTGAGTAATTTTATTAAAAATTTTCAGCATTTTTGACCAATTCTGTCTAAAAAAAACAATTTGTAATATTTATTATATAAAATATCGCTGTTATAATTATAAAATATGCTTATTTGAACAAAATCCTAAAAAAATGATTATATTTTAACCTTTCAAATAGCAAAATTTTACATTTTTTATTTTTAGGAGCGAGCCGCAGCCACAAGCCGGCTCTGCACGGTTCCGCTTTCGCTCCATTCAAAGGGCGGAAAACTTTTCCGTCCTTTGAACGCTCCGCGCCGTTCCGATCCGGGCTAAGTTTTTCTGTCATTATCTATCATAACTGTCATTATCGGGCTTGACCCCTGTCATTATCGGGCTTGACCCGATAATCTAACTATTTTGTCATTATCCGGCTTGACCCGATAATCCATTGGATAGATTGCCGTGTCAAGCACGGCAATGACAG